>ERZ773144.213-NODE-213-length-58931-cov-9.144490_pt1 | contig 58931 bp, 78 predicted proteins | sample MGYA00580849_ERZ773144 | MGnify/ENA primary metagenome ERZ773144 (study PRJEB29015, sample SAMEA2737861) | human gut metagenome | biome: human gut; feature: human-associated habitat; material: faeces | place: China | collected 2012 ...
AATGTGCGAGTTGGTTTTCGAATGCATTCATATATTCCTCCGATGTGAAATCCGTGTAATTGATGGGCTTCGGATGCTGTTTTATATTTTGCAACCAATATTCCATTTTTAATCTGGACAATTGGCTTTCTGTTTTTCTTGTTGGGTATTCTTCGTGCTTTTGCTGCACACTCTCTTGTGACAGGGTTAAGCATGTTCATTGAACGAGTACACCAACGAAGATTACGTGCCACATTGTTCGTCCGGTTCCCATCTATATGGTCTACATATGCATAGTTATTAGGATTGGGGATGAACGCTTTAGCAACAAGCCTATGGACTAATTCAGTCTTATCTACTCCGTGTAGGGATGTAAGTCTAACTCTCAAATATCCTCCCCGATTTGGGCGAGGAGTTAATATGCGAGGTTTAGTCGTCCAACTATTGTTATTACCTCCGCTCACGCGATGGGATAGCGATGAAACCCTACCATAATCAGATACCGCGAAATAGCCGAGCGTACCATCAATAATACGCCATTCTTCTCCTTCGAGAGCAACACTCTCTATGAATTCCCGATTTGTCATTGCCAAACAATTTAGTGGTGCCAAACGAGAAAAAGAGGGAAGGACGTTTGGCAAGCCCTTATCAGTTGGTCATGACTCCAACCTATCCCGATGTAAAATTAGTTATAATAACTTAAAATACAAAAATATGGCAGTATTCCCATTTCAGTATGTTAACCGCAGAGGCATACCGGTACTAAAAACTACAGGCGTGACAGTGGAGACCACAGGGGTTGTGTTTTCCTTTCCCAACCACGCATTTGCAAATTCGTGGTACCGGGGACTCGTGCTGGTTGAGTTGGTACAGGAAATCCCTGCCGGCACAACGGGAACACTTCCCGTGCTGTTTGAAACCAACGGGCAAAATAAGAATCTGACGACGTACAACGGAGCAAATGTTACAGTATCGGATATTCCGGGGTCAGGGGTATACCAGATATGGTATGACAAGCAGACCGATACTTTGCAATTGATGACCGGTGCCGTCTGAATTAAAAAAACAATTAACCGAAAGACGGGGAGGAGGGCTCCTTCTCCCCTATCTTTCACAAATCATTAACCAAGATGTTTCAGAACTTGAGAAAAGGCTCCTTAGTCTACGTTTTCGACAACAGGGAACAGCCTAAGTTTTATACAGCCAACGTAAAAGATGTATCGGCACCGTATTTCCCGCCCCAAAAGCCCGGGCAATTCTCGCCGATGCCGCAATTCATCAACATCTCGATAGAGGGCAACGAGCCCTGGGGCGTCCCTATGCAAGCGGACATCGTTTCGAAAGACGGCCTTACCGTAGCGACGACACGTGAAGTGTTGAAGCCGACCATCATGGAGGCACAGCAGGCAAGCCGTGACATCGTGGAATCATTCGACAGGCACAAAGCCAACCTGAAGGTCTACGACGAGATCCTGATGCAGCTCGACCCCGAAGCTGCGCGTTCAAAGGAGCTCGAAGCCGAAAACAGGGAGTTGCGGAAGATGCTCGCTGACATGAACGAACGGCTGAGCCAGATACCGACGGCGGAAGAACTGAGGAGCCTTGTCAAGTCTGAACCACCTGCAAAAACAAAGTAACTATGGGTTGGAGAATCATAGGTGAAGGCCGTGGCGGCTTCGGCGGCCACGAAGAGGAGATGGAGCGGGAGCTCCGACGCGCCTACGAAGAAGGCTTTGAAGAAGGCCGGCGTGAAGGCCGTGGCGGATACGGTGAGCGTGGCAGCTACGGACAAGGTGGCGGCTACGGCGAACGTGGCGAGTATGACCGCGGCGGGTATGAGTATGACGACGCCTACGGCGAACGCCGTGGCGTAAGGGGTACAGGCCCCTATTCGCGGTATCGCAGGCGGTAAACCGGAGGGAGGGGGCCGCAGTGCCCTCTCCTATTTTTAAATCGAAAAATATGGACAGGTTAGATACACATGAAAACTTCCCGGCAGGGTTCCGGGAATATCTCGAAAATTACGGTTGGCACTTTTCAAAGAAGATGTGCGAATTCGCCGTATCCCGCATGAAGGACAGGAACGGCAAGAAGATCGAGCCCTATTCTAAGGATAAGGTGGATGCGCTGCTCAAGCAGTACGGCATCGAACTCAAAAAGGACAAGGGCTATGACTGCGTGTACGTCTGCAACATGGCATTGGCGGACTATTTCGGGTCGTCGATACCCAATCCACAATACCTGGCGATGTTCATACGTGACTATATCAATGACGAGGACGGCTACGACGGCTTGCCATTTACACGTTACTATGCCGATACCATCGGCTCGGGAACACCCATCCTGTGGGAAGAGATGATGTAGCCATGGAAGAATATCCCCAGATCAGCGAATTCACAAACGACAACGACGAAATCGATGAAAAATATCGCAACGCTCGTCCGTAACCTGCCTGCCGACAAGTACCAGGAACTTGCCGGGGCGGTGAACGACGTATTCGAGAACAAGCGCTTCAACCGGGCACAACGCAGAAGGCTGGCGCGAAACTGGCGCAAGTACGGAAAAAGGGAGGAAAAATGAAGATTCGGGACTTGAGTATTCACAAGTATGGTTGGACGTTACGCATATATTATGCCGTGACGTGCTACTATACGGGCGAAATACTCAAGTCCCTTACCGACATCGGATGCCCTGATACGGTTCTTCATCGCGTACAGGGGAATATGGTGAAGTGCGAAATGGATACGGGATTCACCTACTCCAACAAGGAGCATCGGCAAAGTGTCATCGTAATAGGGATGCACTCCTCGCCGTGGGAATTTCTCAACAGCTTTGAGCACGAACTGCGGCACCTCGTAGATGATGTAGCCCTTACCCTCGGCCTGCCGATGGCCGGGGAAGAGGTAGCATACCTTACCGGCGAAATAAACCAGGCGCTATGGGAAGATGTGCACCAATTCACCTGTTGTAAATGTAATGGACATGGAAAAAGATGACACCCAATACTGGATGGCGATGCTCGAAGTGAGCGAATGCTGCGCACCCATATTCGCTGCCGTCGTATGCGAATTGATGAATACGATGTAGTTATATTTCCGGGATTAAATCAACGGCTTCACGCTTCTTTTCGTCAATGATTTTTGCGTATATCTGAGTTGTTTGGATATTAGTATGACCGAGCAACTTAGATACAGTGTATATATCTGTCTTATAAGTTATTAGCAATGTTGCAAAAGTGTGACGAGATACATGATAAGTCACATGTTTTTTTATGCCCGCTTTTTTAGCCCATTTATCTAAATATTTCTCAATCACCCATACCATTGGGAGAGAAAATATAATCCCGGTCTCACATTCTGTTTGAGGCAACTGATTTAAGGCATTTGCAGAAAGGGGCACCCAAATTGGCGCGCCTGTTTTTTGCTGTATTACGCGCACTTGCCTTTTATCGTCATCTATCCATTCAATATCTTCCCATCTTAATTTCTGAATGTCCGACAAGCGCAACCCACAAAAGCAACTGAATAGGAATGCCCTTTTAACCATATCATATTCGCAGGGCGTGTTAATCAACTTTTTGATTTCCTCCATCACAAGAAACGTACGGGGTTTATTTTCGGCTTCTGGGCGATCTTCTGTTGATATGAAATCAGCAGGATTTTTTTCGATAATCCCCTCTTTAACAGCCCTATTCAAAGCTGTAGATAATACTTGAAAATACAGCGCCTTGGTTGCGCCAGTTAATAACTTTCCTCCACGCCCTCGAACTTTGTTAAGGTATTCAATATATCCCTGCAAATATTGCTTGTCAACCTGTTTGAATGTAATTTTGTTGCCAGAGTATGCCACCAGATAATTTATTGAATTCTTGATGCTCTGAGCATACATCCTCCCTCCCTTTTCCAGGTATCGTGCCGATTCGGATTGCAGATAATCAATAAAACGTAACTTAACCTGCGCCTTTGAATTAGAAAAACCATGAGAGCGATTCTGCATTTCAACGATTTTTTCAGATTTTATAGCATTCGCCAAGCTAAGCGTCTCTTTATTTTTTATCCTATCAGCATTCGAGTGTTCTGGGATAAGATATAAATGTAAAAAATCATAAACACGATGGCCAGACTGGTAAATGTCAAGATATAAAGAAATATTCCCATTCTTTAATAGTTTGCGTCTTAATTTGACTGGCTCTTTAATCTTTGCAGTAGTCATGGGTAATGAGTTTACCGCGAAGATAGTAATAATTTGAATTTAGAGTAACAAACGAGTAACAAATTGACGACAAGTAACAACAATATGACGATAGAGAATACACTAAAAATCACATTGTCAAAAATAAGTAAAGCCCCATAAAACAGGGGCTTTACTTGTCATTTGTTAATTAGTATTTGTCGTGAGTTTGCTGCATTGATTTACGAGCCGAAGTTGTCGTAGATAATATATTATATACAATGGAAATCAAACACTTAGGTTACATCTTGGGAAATCAGGTAACAAACGAGTAACAAAAAGCATAAAACAGCCCCTTTGCTACACAAATCTCGCACAACAAATATACTCAATTTTTATTATATACATATTGTGCAGCTTGTTGCTCTACCTCCTCATCCGTAGACACTCTAATTTGAAGCATCCAGTTTTCTAATTCTTTTTTGTTAAAGTAGGTTGATTTGCCTTTTTTATAATGAGGAACTTGTTTTTTACTGACGAGACAATATAAGCGAGATTTTGACAACCCGGTAAGTAAAGCTGCATCATCCATATTTAAGGCGCTTTTAGCTCCCAACAATAGATACTGCTTTATACTCTTTAATTCTTCATAAATATCTTGTTCCATATCCACCTAATTATTTAAAATGGCAACTCCTGTTGCCGTCCGTCAATATGATCTCTTTCCTTTGTTTTAAACCTCCGCCACGAAATAGGCGGATTCGGTTCCCTATATTTACCCCGCGTGGCTCGGCGCCTGTCACGCTGCGCCCGCAAAAACTGGAGCTTTCTTTTCGCTTGGTTGATCCGATGATTACATATGCCATGTATAATTATCATCAGTTCTTCCCGGCTCAGTTCATTTGTCCATACCGTATAGTCGGCGATAGTTGGCCGCCCTTCCGCCCTTCTCCCCATTTGCTTTTATCGAAATAAGTTGCTACCTTTGGAGTGACGTGTCAAAGGTGGGGCTTGAGAGCGCCACAAACGCAAAGGGCTCCGGATCAGGGAGCCCTTTACATTGCCGGCTTGATTCCGGTAAAGGCGATCATAACTATTATTGCCAGTATTACGACCAGCCAAACTATTATGGTTGTAGGCCTTTCATTATATTGCTTTTTCATAATTTCTTCTCTGTTTTCTCCAGCTCTTCAAGGAGGGCATCGGCGTATAATACGGCATCGGCTGCTACGGCTTCGAATACTGTAAGGTTCTCATTTTTCTGCATTTTATCTTGATTTTGCGAGAATCTCGCTATTTTTTCAAAACGGAGCGTCGCAATCTTTGCACGCCCCTCTGTATCTGAATAATTCATAGAGGCGTCCAAATAGCCATACCTCCAAATATCTATGGCCTGCGGTGTGCTCGTGACACCAGCATTTCCCCATGCGTATCTTAAATATATTCATACTCATTGCTATTTTACTAATTCGAAAAGTGTTTTATCCTTCGCTATCGTCCCGATTTTCACCCGTTCCGCCTCTTCTTTAGTGTCGAACTTTAATACCATTCCTTCGCGTATTGGGCATCCATTATCCCGCCAAAGTACATAAACCATAAGACACCACTTGCCATCCCAAAACGTGGGCGCCCCGTATATCTCAGCCACGTAAGCATATATTTTACGGGTGACTATTTGACAGATCAAATCGCTCATTTCACCAATTCGAATTCGTAAGCCACCACCCACGGGTTCCGATCCCACGTTCCACGGCCGGACACCTTGTCGATTAGTGCGGCGAAGGCTCGCCTGGGTGATTTATAATCACAGATCAAAAATTGTTTTGTGTCTATAAAATAGTATGGGTATTCTAATGCTTGCGAACCTACACGCACTCCTTCCTTTACGCAATCCTCGTCCGAAATATCCTGCAACCGCTCGCAACGGATTCCCGTGATGCGGATTTGGTGAGGCATCAGGTCAGCACGGACGAACATTTTGTTAGTACTTCCGGGCACAAACGCCAAATCCGTAAATTCCTGCACCACATCGTTGTAGCATTGCGACACGGCCACGACTTCGCCGAGCTTATAGCGGGTATACTTCGAGTGCCTGACATCAATAAAATCCCCGTATTCGTTTTCATAAACCAAGGTGTTGCCTCTCGTGTCCCACGTAAGTCCGAAGAACTCATCAGGAATCAACCGTCGCGTCATGGTCTTTCGCCCCTCGATGACCGCATTCGTCAGTCCGTAGCGGTCGTTAAACATTATCTTCTGCATGGTTATTCAGTTTTAAGTAATTCCGGGGTGTCGTGGATATTACCTATTTTCGTAAATGAACAACACCAAATTTCCTCAGGTTCATTGTTCGCACCTACAAAACAGAACATCCGATCTCGATAGGCAATTACGCTACGCATATTAGTTTTTATGAGATTTTCCCATTCTACTATATCCCCCTCCCAAATATCCGTGCCGTTCTTGTCTTTCAGCCCAGTATACTCGCCGACGGTAGCGGGATCAACTTCATATAATCCTGTAAAGGTCTTGATAAATATCCGGCCTGTGTCTGCGCCGTAGCAATGAAGCAAGTCTCCATAAACTAACTCCCCGTTATCTACACGCTTGCCTCTGAATTTAATTTCTCGCATAACTATTCTTGTTTGAGGTTGTTAATTCTGTCGATCTCGGCGGCGATAAGGGCGCCAGCCTCGGATAAACACCGGATGGCATGACCGTATTTGCCGTCATTAAGGTGTTCGTAAGCCCATCTAAGAATACTTATGCTCAAGGGTATTTTCAAATCTGTCCCCTCCCTTACACATATATTATCTAGCTTATCGGCGATCATCTCAATTCCTGTTTTCATGCGATTCTATTTCTTTTTTGAGTTCCTCGATTGATTTTCTGAGCCGTTCGTGTATTTCCACGGCGCGATACATAAGCCAAACAGTAACGATTCCGAGGATTGAAAGCAACGCCCACGCTATAATTTCATTCTTCATTTTCTCTTCCGTTTTAGCTCCGCAACGCGGAGATTCATGTATATCCTCACAGCCTCTTCTTTAAGATCATCGGGGGACATTGCAAAATGCCATAGATGCGCATATTCATCCGAACTATACCCATAGCTCATGCCAACAACCGTCCCATCCATATCCTTACGAACTGAATAGATATTTATCTGACAACGCCCCTCCCGCCTCAGTCGGCGCAGTAGTTTGGTTTTCATTTTTCTGGATACATTTCATCCACTACTGGATGGATTATTTCAGCATTAAAATCATTTTCCTCCATTAGTTTTAGGCAAGTATCTCGGTCAAATCCAGCATCTCTAATCAATGCCTTCACTGCTTGTCTATCCGCCTGTAAATCAAAGGAGGCAGCATTTTGCACGGCTATCCAATAGCCACGATCATAATCGGTTATTTTTTTCATGTCTCATAGGGATTTGTGGGTAAATCGTGAACGCTGACGGCCAGCCCGGCGTCCGCCGCCGTTGATCCACATGTCATCAAATGCCTCCACTGCTTTCCGTCGCATCCGCTCCTCGGCTTCCTGCTCGGCAAGCTCGGCTGTGTGGGTCATTGCCAATCTCAACCGCCTTTCAACGTGGTCAGGCATATCAACTGTAAGGTTGTTTATGCACCCGTCGATAAATTCCCTTGCTTTTTCGCTTTTCATGGTTAGGATGTTTTAGTGTAACGCCCACGTCTTGTGCATTGCAGCGATCAGGTCTATATACCCTTTGTATTCCTCCATCTGCTCGGGACTATAGCCTTCGGCCTCGCCAATTTTTCGGAAATGCTTCTGCCACTCGGAAATGGTGTAGCGTTTGCATCCTATTTGAATAACATCCTCACCCCAATAGGATACTGTATGACGAGATGCGCTGATAAATAGCGATTTCGGAACATCGCACTCGTCGCCCAGTTTGCACACGTCGCCCAGTTCGCACCTGTAGCCCAGTTCGCACCTGTAGCCCAGTTCGCACCCGTTGCCCAGTTCGCACCTGTTGCCCAGTTCGCACACGTCGCCCAGTTCGCACCTGTAGCCCAGTTTGCACCCGTTGCCCAGTTCGCACCAGTTGCCCAGTTTGCACCCGTCGCCCAGTTTGCACCCGTCGCCCAGTTTGCACCCGTCGCCCAGTTCGCACCTGTAGCCCAGTTCGCACCCGTTGCCCAGTTCGCACCAGTTGCCCAGTTTGCACCCGTCGCCCAGTTCGCACACGTCGCCCAGTTCGCACCTGTAGCCCAGTTTGATATTGCGCGCCTCAAATTCGGAGGATAATTCAGAAAGTTCGTTGTACTGAAAGGGTGTCCAGCCTCTGTCTGAAACCCAGAGATAAAGTGTTTTCATGGTTGGGTATCTTTTGTGTTTTACTTTCCGATTTGGTATGCAGGAAATCCAGCCCCAGAACGGTATGCGCCGCTTCAAGTAGTCCGGATCATCCTCATGGTTGTACGCCTCGGTCTCGAAGCAGGTGTAGTAGTACGCGCCCGGATAAGGCGGGATAATCACTTCGATCAGCCACGAAATGCCGTAGCAAATCCATCCGGCGAAGAGAATGCCGACCACCGTAAGCACCCAGCCCCACCACGCGAACGAGTAGCTGATGGCGACGGGCAGGAGGATTGCCGCGGACAGCACGGCCAGTTCGATCTGCTGGGCGCAGTGGATTCCTTCATGGCGGCGCGTAGTCTCGTCCATGCTCCACGCCATCGGCTTCCGGGTAAAAGACCACAAAAGCCATGTTACCCAGCTGAATCCCTTGAACGGGATCAACTTGTTGTGAACTTCGATAGGTAGCTTCGACTGCTCGATGCTCGTTACTTGGTCTTTCATAATTTGTAGTTTTTGAATTCAACACTCTTGAAAATTGCCTTGTGGTTACACCAACGCGCCAGCCGTTTTTGCTCTTTCGTCGGCTCAATGTTATTATCGAAATCCCGGTAAGGCTGGGCAAACGGGCAGACTTTCAATTTACGCAGGGCGTTGATCCGCTCCAATGATTCATCGACATCTTGTATCAGGCAGTAGACGAAAATGCGATATGGCTTGATGCCTCGGCGCCCCAACTCTTGGACACACTTTGTGACCGCCTCCAGTTGGGACATCCGGTCGCAGGCGAACCGAATATGCTGAATCCACTTCACCCGCGCCAGCAGGTCGAGGATGTAGGGATCATCGCACGCCCTCCGGGCATCCAGCCCTTGATTGAAGTCAACCGCGATACCCATGCGAACGATTTCCTCGATCTGTTCCAGCCCAAAGTCCGATGCCAGCACGTTGTTGTCGAGCAATACAGCCCGGCGTTTGTCGCCGATGAACTCCCGTAGCGGGGACGCGGGCCGGATAGTTCCTTCTTTGTGCGGAACAATGCACCACGGGCAGCGGTTCGGACAGCCGCGGGTAAGGAATCCGTATGCCTCATTTACTCCGTACAGCGAATAATCCGGGCAAATGTGCTCGATCTCACCGGGCAGTACCGTCGTATAGTCCCGGAATCCCGTCCCGCCCCGGATCACCTCGCAATGGTAGATGTCCGGACAATCGGGCGTGAAAGTGAAAACCTTCGACATGTAAACCCGGTCGTAGCGACCGAACATCGGGTCGGCGAACTCCACCGAATCACCCTGCGATTTATGCCAAGTTGACAGTTTCATCAGCGCGAGGTTCGGGAAGTGGTGACCGTCTATGTCAACCAAACCTATTCGCATAATCCGTAATAACTCATACAGCTGTCTTTCCCACCCGAAAAGGTGACTATGACTTTCATTTTATCGTTCGTTAAAGGTTAACTGAGGGGACTGGGGCTTCTTCGACTGCTCGATGCTCGTTACTTGGTCTGTCATAATTTTTGCTGTTTTATAATAAACTCCATGGGATTAGGCATGCAATCTGTATCATAAGATCGGCATTCTGTTATTGATTTACCTTGGTAGTTACAGCGTTGAGCCTTTGCACGACGAGAAGCAATACTTTGTTTTACGGCTACGCTGTCGTATCCTAAGTTCCATCCCCTACGACGTAACTCTAAATTTTCTATGCTCACATTTCGCAGATTGCCGTCGAGATGATGCACAACATAACCATCGGGTATTGCCCCGAAAGTAATCTCCCAGATATGGCGAGCCACATTACGTAGCTTTCCGTCTATTCTTTTAATCAGAACACCTTTAGCCAAATATCCTTGGGTATTTTTACGTCGATGCACACGCGCTGCTGTGCATTTAGACAAAGCCGCCATGCTCATCCAGTCCCGCTGGCGACGTCCTTTATTATGAGGCACATGACCTGATTTATATTTACCTTTATTGGGCATAGCAGCTATTTTATGAAGATGCAATTTAGACTTGTTCAATCCCAAACGAGATGCTTTGTTAGCAATGGAATTCACAGAACGACCGAGCAGAATAGATATATTGGAATTCTGCATGTCAGAATAAAGTTCCTTGAGCATCGCCTCCTCTTGTGGAGAGTATTTTATATTCGTTTTTTTCATCTTTCAATCGAATTATTTGTGAAAAACAAAGGGGATTATTTAATATGTTTGCTACTAAGTATATGGACGAGCACTCTTCTGTTAAAGTATCTTCATGAAATACAACACCTTGAATACCACGAACGCTGAGATTGAATAATAAAAAAGGAATGCTGCGACTTGATTTTTCAGAACAAATGTAAATGTGATCAATAGGACTGTAATTAAATAGCGAATAATTGTTACGCGATCTCCACCAATGACGTATCAACAGAGACCCGGTGCCGGCAGAGGGCTCATAGGTGATTTTGGCTGAATCTGACGAAGATATACGCAACAGGACATCCGAAATAGATTTTGGCGTAAAGTCCTGTTTCAAATCCTTGCGTTGTGCGTACAAGCTCTGATAAAAATCATAAAACCAATCATAGCTTAAATCATTCGCATACATATCACATATAGCCCGGTAAATAGGATCCCGGTCGGAATCGCCGTAAAAAAGAACTTCATTTAGGCGATATGGAATAGAATCTACGGTTTCGGCTCCCAATATGTCACATAGCTGTTTCATCAATTCAAATACTTTTTATGGCTTGATTTCACATTTTCAACATCCGTAATAGCATACAACGTCGTTGTTTCAATGTTCGAATGACCTAATAATTTTTGTACTTGATCTATCGGCATTCCGCGACTCAAAGCCATGGATGCGGTAGTCCGCCTGAAACGATGCGGATGTACGTCTGAGACACCGGCCCGCTTCCCTATATCATGCAGAACCTGCCGAACATAAGATGTGGATATATGATTCGATGACCGAGATGCAGGAAAAAGGTAACAATCTACGTGACCATGTGACATATGTGCCAGAACGGCCCGTTTCGCTTTGGCATTTAAATACACATAGCGTTCTTTACCGCCCTTCCCCAAAACCTTCATTTGCATATTCTGAAAATCTATATCCCTAATGCGTATTTGAACCAACTCCGAACAGCGAATCCCTGTTGAATAAAGAAGTTCTACCAGAGCATGTTCAAAATTATTTCTGACAGAGCCCCGGATAGCTTCCATATCGTCATCCGTAAAGGGTTCCTTTACTCGTTTATCAACTCGAATAGATTTTATTTTAAGCATCGGATTGACCTGAACATATCCCTCTGATGATGCCCATGAAAAAAAAGACGATAATACACGTCGTTCATTATTCAGTGTCACTTTACTGACTTTGCCCAAAACACTACGCATGGCCAAATACCACCGCACAACATCCGAACTGATGCATTTAAGTGATTGATTCGGAAACTGGGTGGTCGTCGAGGCGAAAAACTGCTTTAAAATTTGATGGTAATACGCTATTGAACGAGGACTGAATCCTTCGACCGACTTGGCAACTAAAAAATTCTGAACGACAAATTGTGCTTCGGAAATACATTCCGGTTGATACGAAACTATAGAGGTTGAATGTTTTTCAATACGATAATCTGAGCAAACAAGTAAGAGGGATTCAACAATACGGCATACTTGATCCGTGGTAAAAAATCCCAAAAGCTCATGTTTTATCCGAGAAATATACTCTTCTTGACAACTCATTATTTGATTGTTATCCATCTTTTATTCGTTAAAGGTTAACTGAGGGGACTGAGGCTTTCAAGCGCCACAAATACACCCCATTCACACGCTCAAGAGTGAAATTATCTTTAAGAGAGCCGCCCAAACGACGGAATCGAATGTAGGCCATTGCTTCATCCCGTGTGTAATACTTTTCCCCGGATTGCACACTTGGCGGCCCGCCATCCTTAAGCGCCTTGTCGAGTTTTGCGTAACTGACAAAAGCCGTATAGGCATTCGTGTGTTTGAGGTATGCCTGCTTGCTTTGCATGGTAGCTATCAATCGGCGAATATCTTTCACGTTGTAGTCCTGCAACAGCCACACGGCCTGTGCTGCAGTTATGGGCTCGGGCATCGAAGCAATACATGGCGCGTTCGTGGCGATCCATTCTATGAGTTCCACGGCCTCCGTCTCTTTTCCCCCTACAACCCCCTTTTTAGTATCTACCAGTGTGTGTGTATATTCTTCTATTCTTTCTTTCTTATATTCTTTAGTTGTGGTTATTTGTTGGTTATCTGTTGGTTGTTTGCTGGTTATTTGTTGGCTATCTGTTGGTTGACAACCATTATCAAAACCATCCTGTGCTTGTTGGTATAAGTCATAATTACAGACAGTTATGATAGTATATTTGCGTGTTCCCGACTTGGTTATAAACCCGCAATTATCCAGCTTGTCTATTGCGGTGCGTATTTGCATCTCCGAAAGTCCTGTCTCTTCGGACAGCTGTCCTCTGCTGGTTACCAATTGTCCGCGGTCAATGATTAAACCCTTCCACTTCTTGGCCCGGTAATTTGCCTTCAAAATGAAATGCAATGCCAGCCGTACGCAGTTCGTATCCGGATACCACTCCCAATCGAGGAAGCTGCGGTACATCTTAATCCAACTGTTATTTGAAGTGTTACACATTGCGAATTAATCGTTTGTAATAATTGATCTTATCGGACATCTCCGACCTCGACATTTTGAATACGCTGTGCTTACTGCGTTCAAGTTCTTCAACGACTGCAAGTCCGTATTTTCGGATCAGTACTTGGCGGTAAACTCCAATGCGACCAGCAGAATGCCTGTTGCAAACCCTGCATTGGGCGTGACAATTCCTTTCGTCCCATCTCGTAGACCTGTGAGCTCGGTCTATATAGTGCCCGCAATCGCATGTTTCAGGCGCTATGGGCGCCCCGCAGGTGATGCAGAAACCTCGCCCACCCGGACAGTCTCGATGACGTATAAAAAGGCTGAAAACACGGTCGTATTCCCGTTCTAAATCTGTCATGCGTTATAGCCTATTTGGCGCATCTGCTCCTTCTCGAAACTCAGTTGCGTACGTAGTATGTCTACTTGATGGACACACGTGCGGTTGATCCTGTCGAGCATGTTAACGACCTTGTTCTCCTCGGCACAGGACGCCCGAAGTATTTCTTTTTGGATACTCGGCGCCAGAGGTATCAGGTCTTTCAGCCGGGAGGCTTTCAGCATCGCCAACTCCTGTTCGTATTTCGCCTTCGACAGGAGATAGCCGCTACGCGCCATACGCACACTCAGTTCTGACATGCGCTGTGAAATTGCCTGCGGTTCAGTAGGCGGTTCTGCTTCAATGAAGAGCTGCATTTCCTCGATCTCTTTAAGTTCAGATGTATCCATGGCTTAGAAGGGAAGATCGTCGGGGGCAGATTGCATTTGGGAGGTAGTAGAAGTGCATGAAGCCTGGGATTCCCTGCGCCCCAAAATCCTGACCGTATCGGCCATGATCTCCGTGATGTATCGTTTGATGCTATCTCGGTCGGTATAGTCGCGGGTTCGCAACCGACCTTCGACGTAAATCTGCGCCCCCTTCTTCACGTATTTATCCACGATATCAGCGGTATTGCGCCACGCCACCACATGATGCCACTCCGTTATCTCCTTTACGGTTTTTGTTTGCCTGTCGGTGTAACGGTCGGTCGTCGCCACACTCAGGCTGGCAACCTTGGCGCCCCCGTCCAATACACGAACTTCGGGATCAGAACCTACATTCCCGATGATGATGACCTTGTTTACCATATTTTCGTTGTTGTTTTTTGGCGAATATTTTTAACCTGCGGATGGCATCCCACTCGCGCGTGGATTGTTCAGGGAGCGGACGAAGCATATCAATCGCCCGAATCACCCTGCGCATATCGGAATTGGATACATTCATTGCAGTGGTTTTTTAAAAGTAGTCTTGATAATAGTCTTGCTCGACCTGGCGGGCGGGAACAACACTTCCCCCGTCTCCGGATCCGCCAAGCCCGATGCAGGCATACTGCGCAGCATCATCTCCCGCTCTTTGATGTCCACTTTTAAAGCTTCAAGCGTTTCATACATATCTCGCAGTTTACTGTCGCCGCACATAGAATAGTCGTATTTTACGCCCGATTCGGCCTCCTCCAGCCGGCAGTCCCCGAACTGGTGCGATTTGCCATATTTAGACAGTTCGCGGAGTGTGATATCACGCACCTGCGTATCGTCCTTGAATTGCTTGATCGCATTCTCCATGCGGCTGATCTGGATATGCGCCTCGATAGGGCTGATGTCGCCATTTACGACGGCGCTGATGGCCCTGCCCGCGAGATCGGCAATGGATGCCGTATCTCCGAATAGTGTTATCTGCTGATTCATGCTTTATTTTCCCTCGTTAAATTGTAGTATTCGGTAACTTTGACATTGACTTTCGGAAGCATTTCTTGATCGACGATATACTTGGACTCCAAGAACCCGGCTAATGAGAATCGCTTATTGGCTCCTTTGGCGTTTTCCTTAGCCTTGATTATCTCTTCGAACAAGTCCAAAGTCAGCAATTCGTCAGTAAGCGTAGGCTTGGAAGCCGGGCCGACATCCTCATGCCGAGGCAGCCGGTCTATGTCATCTTCATCAGTGGCTATATGAAAGTATTTGAGAATGAAATAACGCTCCCCGTAGGTCATTGCCGAGCCTACACCTTTGTCCCAATCATTCTGACCGTTGGCGCTCCATTCGCATACATCCTTCTCTCCGGATTCCACGTCAATCCAAGTGAAACGCATCTTTACACTCGATAGGATTTCGGATTTAGGTCGCTGATCCCGGCCTACGGTATAATCCTGACGGATATTTGTGATGTCGAGAACCTCCGTTTTGAGGATCACACCGAGTGCGTCCATCTTGGGACGGACGATGCCAAGTACTTTCGAACCGCTGATGTACTTGTAATTATTTCCATCAGCATTCGGAAGCAATGCCCTGACGCTCCTCTGGATTTCCAGCAGTTTGCTATAGATTCCCATTGTTATAAATTGTTTCGTTTTGCGTAATTTTTCAACCGGGCCATATGCCCTGGCCATATCCGACCGTCAATATCGGTGACATTAATAACCTCGATGCTGTCTTCGCACCCGGTTTGCACCTCCTCGAAACATCCGGCGAAGACATCGTATCGGCGTTCATAAACAGGCATATAGTGATGCCTCGCCTGAATGTCGTAGATTTTGTATGCAACCGTATAGACCCGACCGTCTTCATCACCACGACGATCTTTCCTGATAGCCTCCCGGAAAGCATGGTATATCAGCTTCAGGTCTATGTCGACCAGCCTTGAGGCAACCTCCGAGAATTTATCCCGATCACCGTTGATGTGCTCGCTGGGAATGTCCTGGTACTCTTCCAGTGCAAGCACAGAGGTTGACGTGGTTGTCGTGTAATATTGTGTGTCCATTGGCTATCGTATTTCAACCCGGTAAATACGGGGCTTGTTCTCGTTCTTCAGTGCTCGGTAGATGGCCTTGGATTGTATCCGGACAACCTTTCTCCGAAGGCGGTATTGGGCTCGCCAAATGCGCCCCTTTATCGTCGTCCACACGCATTTAACCGTGATTTCCGTAAACTCATTCATGGCTTTCGAATATTGAGGTTAGCAATTTTCCAATCTCACTTGTACGGTGCTGATTGGATAGCACCCAGCCGAATACCACGGCAATCGGCGCGATGAACGCCAACAAGGTGATAAGATGTGCCATAGCGGCTATTTTAACGGTTGGACTTGGAGGGGAATACCCGGCTTACGAGTATGGTGCCGACAACGACAGCATACGCGGGATAGAGCACGCGGAACTGAGCAAGGAAACAGCCTAAAGCATGCTCCTCGCACGTGGCGCGGATAACGTTGGTGTAATCGACTTTGTCCGAAGAGAACATCGGACGATTGGCTTTCAGATGACACCTGTAAAAGCAGGTGCGATGCGTTGCACGGGTATTTTTATTCCCCGTTTTGCAACTCGTGTTGGTCTTTGGCATGTTGAACACAAGTTTGTTATACACTATGATAAAAAGAGAGACGCGCCCCCTAATCTCGCCAAAGACCCACGACTACGCGAAGTAGAAGTGCAACAGGGACACGTCTCAGAAAACGTTCGTATGTACTTGTAATCGCGTTACCGCGAGTCTTTGGCAAAGGCAAATATACGAATTCATTTCGAATCTGCAAAATATTATTTGACATTTGCAAACTTCCTATAATAAAAAGCCACTCTTTCTTTTGCCAGCGTTGTACATTCTCGGATAATAGCCCTATCTTCGTCAGTAAATGCAGTGATGACAATATCACATGGATATGTTTCATCTATTATCTGAAGAAGAGCAAGCGCATAAAGTTCTTGATTGTCGAATTTAACGGTAGAGTTTGCTATATCTGCCCTTGACCATCCGGCGAGAGCTGGGCAGTTCCCACGCAAATAGTCATGATGGTAAGTGAAAGGCACTCGGACTTCACTATGCGGAAATTTCTTTATTACCGACTTTATTTGTTTGGTTGTCATTTCGAATCTGCAAAAATAATGACTCTTTTTTCTTCTGGTATAAGATTGATTATTTCATCTAATGTAGGAGCTGGTTTATCACCTCTGTACTCCTTTCTGAGTTCATCAGCAAATGCAAATTCATGCGTAAACACCGGACGTTTTAAAACTTTTTCAAGCGCTTCGTGAAACACAGGGAAGGGCATACATAGTTGTTTTTGAAACAACTGGAAATCTACTATTTGATTTGGAGTCCAGTTTTCATATTCTTTACTATCGGCAAACCTAATCGCCTGTTCTTGTGTTAGCTGTTTCATGTTTTTAAATATTTATGATTATTACAACAATTCCGGGTTGTCGTGGATGTTGCCGATAAACCACATTTGGTACGACTCGTCGAAACAATCCGCTATTTGGAAAATGTCTACATCTCCGAAGTTGACTACAAATCCAGCATTCCACCAATCTACTGTGCCAATACTTTCGTATTTGTCGGTCAAAATATCCCCCTCGTAAATCTCCCGGTCGTTCTTGTCTTTCAGCCCCGTGTACTGGCCGACGGTGTCGGGATCGACCTCTACGCCTCCATAGTTGCAGAAAATATGCGGTTTGCCTCCGTCTATGAAAATAATACCTCCATAAACCCACTCCCCATTATCTACACGCTTGCCTCGGAATTTAATCTCTCGCATAGTTTTTCAGTATTTATTACCTTAAATTAAGCGCCAGCCGATTTTAATCGAACAGCGTCCCTTGAACAGTATCACCCGGGCTTCTCATAGCATCTGCCCACCGTTCATGAACAAACAACCGCTCCGCTCGTTTCGTCCTTTTAGTCGGCGAATAGGTGCACGTTTTGTTAATACTCGCAATACATACGAAGTCACCCGGCATGGAATATTCTGAAACGAAAACCGGGAAATCTCGATGTCGAAGCCAGTCGAGAAATCGTTCATGGTCGAAGTCGTGCAAATATCCCGATGTGCCGGCGTATGGCGGATCGCAGTACACAGTTGCACCCGACGGGATGGTTATGTCGGTATAATCCTTTTGAAATACCTCCAGGCTTTCCAGACTTTGCAGGCTTTCCAGTCTTTCCAGACTTTGCAGTCTTTCCATGCTTTGCAGTCCTTCGTTTAAGGCCGCCCACGGAATAGTTAACGCTGGTAAAATTTCTTGCAACTTCTCGTATTGCTCTGAGGTTGGCAACGCCCATTGAGATTCGCTAAAATAATGCGTACCCATATAATTTCCGAGGTGTCGATAGACATCTTTTTGCGTAAGACCGGATAATTTCAGAGCATTCTGTAAATACCCCCGCAAATCCGCTGACTTGACCCGAAAAATATCTGCATGCATCACCTCTATATTCAATGTGCCGTCGGCATTATATTTCGGCGTCACGCCGCATTCCTCACACAGTTTCAGCACCTTTTGTGTCAAGTCCTCTATTTCTTTCCGAATTTTTGCGAATTCCCGGACAAACCCTCGCCACATCAAACGCGCTTCGCCGGGTGTTTTTGCAAAAAATATCGCATGAAGGTGCTTTTTGAATCGCTCTGTTTCCGGAGCATACAAATAGGATTTCATATCATTCCCAAAGCTCCAACAAAGCCGCACGTAGGGGTCGATGTCTTTGAGACGGAAGAAATTCTCCCGACTGATCCATCGACGTTCATTCCGGTATTTCCCAGCGATGGCATCACGGAAGACTTGGGGATATTCCGTAATATCGTTTACTATGAATTGCTCGAATTTCCCCGACAGCATAGCGGCGTGAGTTATCGCACAACCTCCGGCAAATAAGTCTACAAATGTATGCGACCCGGGAAGGTGAGAGACAACCCATTTCGCAATGCTGTTTTTACTGCCCTTGTACGGCAATCCATAATTCATATTTCCTATCTTAAATTAAGCGCCATCCTCCGCGACCTCTCGGCATTCTTGAGGTAGCGTGTTTTATACTTCTCATTGGCCTTGTCGGGTGTAACCCAAAGCACCGTGTTGTTGTCGAGCCGTAAAGGAACCAGTCCTTTGTCTTTGAGCTCTTGAAGATATTTATTCATGGTCGTTTGATTGTATCCAAAAGAAGCGGGGGCTTCTTACTGCCCCCGCGGTGGCGGCGTTACTGTGCTTCGCGCCGCCGATTTGCGTTCTTTACCTCCCGTTTCGTGGGCTTAGCCCGCCTCGGCCTTGCTACTGTTATTCACGCAGCCTCGGATTGTCGAGGGATATACCCTCTGTCAGCTTCCGTTGTGACAGACGCTCAAGCGCCCGATCAAACTCACAACATTAGGGTTAGAACCCCGTTGAGCTACCCGGATTCGAACCGGGAGTACCGCCTCCAAAGGGCGGTGTGTTAACCATTACACCATAGCTCAATAATATGCGTTCCCTTGTTCGGACATATCCTAAACACAGATAACTGGATGTAAAACAATCCGACAAAGACGGTCGTAAATATCAAGGACGAACCATTTGTCTGTTATTCCCGTCACCAAGGTACTTGCATGTAGTCTCAAACTGCTACTCCGAGGCCGACCACACCCCGATATACGAATATCAACACCCAATAGATAGGGTCTTAGGCTCCATCCATCGCTTCATGCCTCATACTTTAATCACAAAGGCAAGCATTCAATATTCATCAGCTCCCTATCACTTTCATGGCTGATACGGCTACAACATTCTGTTGCAGGCGTGTGGAGGGTGAGAGATTCGAACTCCCGAAGCGTCGCCGCTTGCCGGATTAGTAAACCGGAGCCTTAAACCACTCGGCCAACCCTCCATAAAATACCGCCGACATCTCCACTCGCCCACGCCACCGCGCAGGGCTTCGATCTCGGCGGCGCACCATCCGCGGGCTTCACAGCAGGCCAATGGCAAATACCAAACTTAAAATGCGATTTGCGGATTATTGGCAGGAATCCGCTACCTGTGGCATATAGTACTCGTTAAACTGTGTCGGCCGCCCGTCTTCCGTAACGGCCTTCTGTTTGTTCGAGCAAATGGAATATCCCATTTTCCGGAGCCGACTGATGATCCGGCGCAGCTCCGTTGTGTGATACAGCCTCTCAGCCTTGCGAACAGTCAGCCTGCCGCCGGCCTTGAGATAGGCCAGAATTTTATTTTGAGGATCGTGTTTCATGGCCTTTGATGTATTTGCCGCTTTTCCCACGGGTACGGTCGAATTTCCTGAGCCTGCCTTCCAGTTCGTCGATGCGCTTGTACAGGGTATCACGTGCTTGAGTGAGCGCCAATACCTCGTGTTCCCGCTCAATAAGGCGTCCATCCGCTTCATCGCGCTCGCAAAGGCATGTAGCAAGCCGTATCTCCAGGTCTTCGATCCGTTTCCACATTTTCCACCTGGGCGTCAGGTCGAAGCATAGAAATCTCCTCTTCCTCAAAGTGTTCTTCTCCATAGTATAATTGTTTTAAGGTGTTGCAAATAAGCCCGCGCGCACTGTAACTTTAAACTCCATTTCAAAACTGCGCCACCGAAAAGCGCACGCGGGCAAGATGCAGACCTCACGCCTAAAATGAAATAACCCACTGCTGAAAGAACGGTGCACAAGGCCTGCTATAGAGCCTGGATAGGCGGTCAAGCCACACCAGGCGTAATAATCAATACGGCTCTCCGGATTACTCCGGGTCATCGCTCGTTCATTGGTATTTATCTGTTGCCAGCCCTTCTGCGCCAAGTCGCTCGCCGGGTTTTACATCCGCTCGGATGGTTCTCGTGTATCAATGTGTCAAAGAACACAGAAATTGCTTTTGCCTTGCGGCGGGGTTAGTGCCAGCAATCAAACCCCTCACCTATGCGGTGGCTATCTTGTAAGTGCGGCAGGATTCGAACCTGCAACCTGCGCCCGAAAATGCGAGGTCTTTCAACCTTTGTGCTTCTATTTCGCATCCCTGCACCGCTCTACCTTTGAGCTACACACCTCGTGATGCTATTCCTTTTTGATGTGAAGCTGCTCGACCGGAATGCCTTTCATCTTGGCGATTTCATCCATCGTCACTTCGACAATCTCAGATTCAGGATCAGGTTCATAAACAAGGCGAAAACCTAATGTGTAAAGCTCGTCGCAAGTGAAATTGTAAGTCGCATTGCCGTTCTCTTTCTTGCACACGACCAATTCTCCACTACGGAAAATCACCTCCCAAGTGTTTGATTCGTATACAAGCTTATCCCCTACCTGCCAATCCTTGAAAGATTCGGCCTCTTCTTTCGTCGAAGGGCGGATACAAAGATTTGAAACGCCGTTTTTGATGAGTGCCACCTCGCTACCATCCCCGATACACCAACTGTATTTGAAGCCTAATTTGTCTTCGCAACTGGATCCACTCCTCGCATCTTGGCATAGATAAATACTCCCTTCCTCTACCTGAATACGCCCTTCAGCTGGGAGGTCATTGATATTGGCTTTGAATTTCTTACCTTTGCATTGCAGTAAATTTTCCATACTATTTTTGGTTTATAAGTTTAGCTCTCTATTAACTCTTCCACCCGGAACTCCCGGCCACGGCGCGTTCTTAATCTGCGGCACTCTACATCCGTGTTAAATACTTCGACCGAGAACAGGCAGAGAAGAATCGCCGCTCCGACCCGCCGGGTCATTTCCGATATGTTGAGCGTGATGCCGAAGTTCTGCGTGAAATACCAGGTGACAAGTGCATGCAATGTTCGCTTGCAGCCCGTCTTGTCGTAGATGCTTTGCAGGTGATTCGCCACACACTGGTAGATGACGTTAAGCCGCTCTGCGATCTCCCGAGCTGAGTAGCCCAATACTACGAGGTTTATCACCTCACGCTCGCGCTTACTAAGTATGGTGTCGGTTTTCATTGTCCTATGCCAAACCCCAAGGGCTATCTACACCCCACTTCATGAAAATCTGCTCTATCTTCTCCCGCTCCGTGGGGGTGTGGTTCACATAGCCGTACTTGCGGTTGTGAAATGCCTTGTTCGACAGCCCGCCATCTTTTAATGCCTGACTGATTTCGTCCATTGCAATGCTGGCAAGATCGCGGCCCTTTCTTCGAGCACGGATGATATTGTAGCCTTTTACAAAGGCACAGCGTTCGATGTCGTTCTTTTGAGTATTCATAGATTTGTTTATTCTTGCCGGGTTAATTTTCATCGGTCAACATGATCATGATTGATGTAATGCCTGCAACCATCAGCAATAGGCCTCCAATACAACAAAAACCGCATACACATTTAGCATAAAAGCCGAGGGGCTCGATAGCACGTAAAGCAAGGATAAGCGTTACTAATGCGATACCCGTAGAAATGAAAGCTACAACTGCTACTATTGTCCGAGCTATTACTTTTTGATAATTCATAGCTTTGTTTATTTATTCAGTATCGCCATTATTCGTTCGATGCAGGCGGCTTGCTCCTCAAGCAGTGTAGCCAGGCGGTCAGTGATTAATTCATTCATGGTATGGTTATTTTTAGTCTCCATAGTACATTCCGCGGACGCCATAGAAATCTGACGGCACCGTCAACAGCTCGGGGCGGTACTCCGTGGCCTTCGGCTGATCCGTCGGGCGGTTCTCGATCTTCGCCGTCATGATCGCCAACTTCTCATTGCGCCAAGCCTTCTTGAGGCAGGCCGAGAACGACATTGAGGCGTTGGCGCGTTTCAGATACCAAGCGTTGCGCATGATCTTCGATTTGTTGTAGGTTGCTTTCATGGCGATTTATAGTAATCCTTTAAAAAAAAAGTTCTTTGAACCGATCCAGGCCTGCATTGTGTTGTGTCATACTGGTGCGTGCAACCTGCTATCCTCTACAAGTCCGCATCCCCGGTTTCCCGGATACAGCGTAATGACTGCTGCCGACTCCCGGAAATCATAACCCGTACGAATCCGTTTACGGTGGCAAAGCGACCACACACGCTCACATTGACCTATGCCGTATAACTTGCCTACACGTTCCAAGCGTGGCGGATATAGCCCAAGCCAACCGCAACTACTCGGCTTTTTGTATCTCTCACAATAGGTGTCCCGCAGCACGTTTTCCATCAATCTCGGCGGCGGGATTCGAACCCGCCCGGTTCAAAGAACTTGATTAAACCCTATTGGCATAATATTTTGCCCCTTCGGATTTGGTTGTTTCAACTATTTTTGTATATCTTTACATTGTTTATCGGTGTATAACACTCTACCTTTGCGGTGTAGTTTAGTTCTACATTGCAAATATAAACTTTGTTTAGCACACAAACAAATAAATACTAAACTATTTTTAGTTTATTTTACAAATGACTGATACTGAGAGAATAAAAAAAGCTATAAAATGGCTTATAGGGACTGGAATCGCTAAAAACCAAGAAGGAATTGGGGTTCTTATGGGTTATTCTAATAAATCTGCATTCTCTCAAGTGGTTAATACTCCAAACAAAAGACCTGAAGACTTTATAACAAGACTTTGCAACCTAAACAACAATCTAAACAAAGATTGGCTATTGACCGAAAAAGGGTCAATGCTCAAAACTACCGACCAACCTGTCAGCCAAGGAGGCGAAGACGTCACGCCAACGAAAGCTGAACTAAATAACCCAAAAACTATGGAGAGATTCTTAGATTCACTACTCCGCCAAAACGAGGAGTTGATTCGGCAAAACGGGGCTTTAATTGACCTGTACCGAGAAGAGAGAGCGAAAAGCAAGGGCGATGTCGCCCAAAAAAAAGAGGCATAGCGGTATTCTAATTAGCCTTATGCCATCTTCATTAGAGCGGAAGCAATATGATAAAATAGAACCACCCAAAATAAGCTCCATATAATCGAGCTACACATTTAAAGGAGATTACGGTCTCCTTTAAAAATGACCGGGGCGCCCGCAGGCCAAAACATAAAAACTTCGGTTTATTTCAATAGCACAAATATTTTTTTACTCTTTTCTTACCAACTCATTTCGATAGGGGTAAATTCATAAACTCATGAAAAAGTTATTACACTTCTTACTATTCATTGTTGGACTAACATTATGCGCCTGCACATCAGAAAGCAATAATGATGATGGCTTTGATCCACTAAGTGGCTACAACAAGAAATTCGATTTTTCCAATGTTGACACGGTAGGACTTCGTATTACAGAGTGTTGGGGAGATGACAGCAACGATTTCGTGGCCTCCCCCTCATATCGGGAATGGTGGGGTAAAGATTATGTTGTAATATTGGGCAAGCGAAATAACACATATGCATGGCTTGGAGTATTCGATTACTTTACTCGTAAATGCATATATGATTACACAGACTGGGGAAAACCAGTCGGATATACAGAATATGGGGAGGAATATAAATATGATGTTACAGAGATCTGGCCAACTCAATTAACATTCGGGGATAATTACTTCACAGCCGCAATAAGATACAGCGATTGGGAAAATAATAGAACTCGAATTGACTTTGTTGTATATACATCGGATAATAACACAATCAGGAGGACGGTATTAGAAGAAATGCGCAGTTCGGCTGCGGTAGGTCATCATAACTTTGGAAATTTGTATAGGGACTTTCCGTTCTTTTATTTATACCTCAGATTCTTCTCTCCAGACTCGCAGCAGCAAACCGTATGGTTTTATAATTCGAGCATTAATGAAATAAATACATTTACGTTCAATTCCTTACCTAATAAATCGACGGCAGCTATAATAGATGCAGCTTTCGCCAATGCAGATTATACGCAATCTCGCATCCTCATAAACCCTAATGATGTAGAATCCTGGCTCGCGTATACAAGTCCAGATCAATCAATCAAATTAGTGGCTTACGATCATGGCGAACTATCCGACGTTCAGGAAGTAGCGATTTTCGATGAATATACGGGCTCCTATGACCAAGCGCCACGGTATGCAGTTGAATACTTAGAACAGGAAGCCGATAGCCATTTATTAAAAGTAACCCGCACTGAATATAACGGGACGCGGGAATCCAAGAAGGTGCATATATACATTTACGATAATGAATACAATATAAAAATAGAGTAACTACATGATTCATAAAGAGGATATTTCGTTTACAAACGAAATTTTGTCGAGTATAAACGACCCGCGTAAATCATTACTTATCGTTGATGTTTACCGATTAGCTCAGAACGAAGCACAGGCTGATAGAGTAATGAATACGTTGGTCGAATATGAGGCCACTCGCAAATCTAATTTGGCATTAGAAAAAACGTGCAACACAGCAGTATTAATTGATAATGGTGGTGCTGAATATATATTTGCCCAACAACAGGAGCGCGAAATAACCCTTCGACAAGAGCGTGAATTTAGGGAATTGTCAATACAAGAAATAAAACGCAATAGACGGTGGGCGTGGGCAGCTTTTTTAGTTTCGCTTGTAAGTATAGGAATATCTATCATTTCGCTATGCGTTAAATAGCAATAAAAAAGTGACACAAAATCTGAGTCGTTCACGTAACGGTTTTTTGTACCTTTAGAACAATAAACACCACCAAAGTAAGTTTTCCCTATGAGGAAAACACAAACTTTTAGAACAATCCATCCAAAGATAAAAGCCTCAAAAATTAGGGGCGGAATCCATTGTTATTAAAATGCCTGCTCCCACCTTTGCCCTGAGAGATTGTTTTTCATGGCAGAAGGGAAGCTGACGATAAAGCAGGAGAAGTTCTGCAACAAGTACCTCGAGTGCGGCAACGCATCCGAGGCGTATCGTTTTGCGTATGACTGTTCCAGAATGACAGATAATGTGATATCTGTCAAGGCATCTCAATTGCTTTCTAACGGTAAGGTTACGGTAAGGGTAAAACAACTTCAAGCCCAATTAGCCGAAAAAGAACTTATCACCAAAGAGGAGCTAATCCGGCTTAATGTATCCATCATTAATGCCGACGTACTCGACTTTGTCGATGCCGACATGGTTGATATGAAAACCGAATATGGCGTACGGCAGGTTCCCTCAATTTCTTTCCAAGACCTAAAATCTCTTCCGCCTGAAAAACGGCGTTTAATCCAGTCCATAAAGATTGACCGTTCAGGTAGCCCCGTCGTGGAATTGATGGACAAAAGCAAGGCGATAGAAACCATCAACCGCATGCTCGGATACAATGCCCCGGAGAAAACTGCCAACACTGACACTAAAGGTAATGACCTTCCGCAGCCGACATTCAACACAGATCGTTTCTTTCAATTAATACAAATGAGCAGGAGCGATGACTGATTATTCCAGTGTAGGTGACTTCTTGTTGAAGGAAGGGTGTTTGGCATTTACGTCCGTAATGTTCGAGGCTGTGAACAAACAACCTTTTCGGATTGCGCCCCATCATCGAATAATATGCCATAAACTCGACCAAGTACTCCGTGGAGAACACCCGACTAATAGGCTCATGTTTAACATTCCTCCGCGACATTCTAAAACAGAGTTAGCCGTCGTGTCTTTCTCTGCGATAGGATTTGCCATCAATCCGCGTTCCGAGTTCATGCATCTTTCGAGTAGCGATCAACTTACTACCCGGAATGTTACGAACATACGAAGGATCATGGAGGATCCCAATTACCGCGCATTCTTCCCAAATGTCGAACTGTCCAACAATGCCAAAGGAAGTATATCCACCTCAAGCGGGGGCGTAATGTATGCGGCTCCCTTTATGGGTCAAATAACAGGATTTGGATGCGGTAAACTGGGAGCACAAGAATTCAGCGGTGCAATGAGTATTGACGACCCAATGAAGGCGCAGGATAGCTACTCCAGTACTACCAAAGAGCGCATTGGCGAACTGTGGACTTCTACATTCAAGAACCGTCTTAATGACGTTCGCACCCCGGTCATTGTAACAGCTCAAAGGCTCGCTCCAGATGATTTTTGCGGATACTTATTGCAGCTTGAAGGCACGATAGAGGAAGGTGGAGAATGGGATGTTGTCAAATTCCCCGCAATCTTAGATGCAGGGCTACCTACCGAACGTGCACTTTGGGAGGATCGGTTCGCGCTTGATAAATTAAAGCGATACCAAGAAGCGGATCCCTTCATATTTGAGACCCAGTACATGCAGAATCCCAAGCCTCTTGAGGGATTAATGTATCGTGAATTCCGAACATACGACGTTATCCCCTACTCCAAAGATTGCACGCATAAGAATTACACCGATACAGCAGATACGGGAAGCGACTATCTATGTTCGATATGTTACGACGAATTACCCGAGGGAAATTATGTGACCGATGTGCTCTACACAAAAAAGCCCATGGAGTATACCGAACCCAAGACGGCCGAAATGCTTGCAAGGAACAGGACGGAATGGGCTAATATTGAAAGCAATAACGGAGGGCGGGGCTTTGCGCGCAATGTAGAACGCATCCTTCGCCAGATGAACATTACCCACACAACGGTTAGTTGCTTTTGCCAGACCGATAATAAGCAGGTGCGCATATTTACCAAGTCGGCAGACGTCAACAACATGACATTTTTCCCGACAAATTGGGACAAAAGGTGGCCGGAATTCTATCAGGCCATTATGGGATACATGAAAGAAGGGGGCAATGCGCATGACGATGCCCCCGATGCGCTGACCGGATGCTTTGAAAAGCGCAGCACACCGATACAAGACGATGATTTAAGTGATATTAATATTTGGTAAACAATGAACTTTTTAGATCGCCTTTTTACATTTTTCCAAAATAAAACGCTCAATGCATTAGGTGTTGAGCGGGATTTAATGGAGCTTATCAAGGCAAAAGACATCAGCCGGGCTATGTCTTTGATGGAAGATCATGATGTCGAAGTGTCCAAGGCCCTGTGCGAATACAATCCAAAATCCCACGCCGTAATGGGGCGTCGAGACAAAACGAGGAAGGGACAGGAAGATTACCGCACGGAGAAATTGCCCCGCACTCGTCAACGCTATATAAATGAGGTGGAATTGTTCTTCCTGCTTGGAAATCCGATAAAATGGAAGGTATCCGACGAATCCGGTGATGCCGATGCATTTTCGGCTTACAAACAATTCCTTCGAGAAATACGATTCGACAGTAAGATGCGACAGGCTAAACGGCTGGCCGGAGCCGAAACCCAAAGTGCAAAGCTGTATCACATTTACAGGGACGAGGCAACGGGGCTTCCTTGGGTGAAAATAGTTGTGCTGTCGAAGTCTAACGGATATACCTTGCGCCCCATGTTCGACCAATATGGTAACCTCCTCGCATTTGGATGTGGGTATTATTTGAAGGAGGGCGCCGGAACAGTAGAGCATTTCGACATTCATACACCCACTTTTATATTCCGGGGCAGAAAAGCCAAAATAGGTTGGGATGTGACCCCAGTGCTTAATCCAACTGGTAAAATTAACATCATTTATTACAAGCAAAATACGGCATGGGATGGATTGCAGCCCCGAATTGATCGGGAAGAAAGTATTGACTCAAAAACCGCAGACACCAACAATTACTTTGCGGATCCAATGTTCATTGCCACCGCAGAGGTTATCAAAAGTCTTCCCAAAGCTGATTCCCCCGGAAAGGGGATCAAGCTGTCAAGCAAAGATGATCGGTTTGAATACCTTAATCCACCTATGTCGTCTGAAACGAGGCAACAGGAAAAGTCGGATTTAAAAGAATCTATACTTTTCGATACTTTCACTCCGGAGTTCACTCCAGAGAAAATGGTCGGATTGGGGACTTTGTCCGGTGAAGCCATTAAGCGCGCAATGGTTCTCGGATATATCAAGCGTGATAATCGAAAAGAGATATATGACGAACTCGTCGACCGGGAAAAGAATCTCATTTTGGCGATTATGATGAATGTAACTCATATCCATATGAGAGACAAACTCGCCACCCTCAAGATCGAGCATGAATTTTCGGAGCCCTTCAACGAAGACATTACTGCAAGGTGGCAATCCATAGGGAAAGCCTATGCAGATGGAGTGCTTTCACTTGAGGAATCTGTAAAATTAATGGGTGTTGCAGATAATTACCAAGAGGAAATCGAAAGAATTAGGCAAATGAAAGAAGCCTCTGCCACAAGCATTTACCAGGATGCAAAAACAAACCTTTCGACCAAAAAAGACGAGAATTCAAGCATCAACACCTCGGCTGAATAAAACTTTTAGGACAATGAAGGCTATTATACATCAATTTGATCCGCAAATTTATCCTCGGTTAATTTGGGTGGTGATAGGTGAAAAAAGCGCATCTGCAATAAGCGATAGGTTTGAAAATATAACAGATATGGACGACACATCTGCGGCGGATACGCAGAGTACATACGACATCACAAATAAAAGGGGTGGAGTTCTTATCAGGTTCGCCACAAAGGCGAACGCTCAAAATATCCAGTACGTTTGCCACGAATCTACACATGCGGCTATGGAGATATTCGATTATATCGGTGGACGCATTGATTGCAGTAACCAAGAGCCATTCTGTTATTTGGTCGGCTGGATATCTGAATGCATAAAAGAGGCTTTGAATTACCGTACAAAAAAAGTATAAATTTCCGTCCTGCCCATTGTTATTAAAATGCCCGTCGAAATCTTTGCAACAGAGATTAATTAAAATAATATGAAAGAAAAACTTTTAGCACTGCTCCAAACCAAATTTGCAGGGGTGGACAATGCGATCCTCGACCGAATCGCAACGAAGAAGTCAGAGAATGTAACGGACGAAGCGCAATTACCTACCATAGCAGAGGGGATTGGCTTTCAGGACGTGTTAACCAGCTACGGCGACTACCGTGCAGGGGATGCGCAGCAGACCGCAGTCAAGAACTACGAGAAGCGGCATAACCTCAAAGACGGGAAGCCTATCGAGCAACCTGCCACAGGGGAGCGGCAGGCGAATACTACTCCCAGTAGCGAAGAGCCCGAATGGTTCAAAGCCTACAAACGCCAGCAGGAAGAGCGTGAAAATGCTGTAAAAGCAAAGTACGATGCCTTGGAAGCAGCGCGTGTAAAGGCCGAACGGGATTCATTGCTGCGCACAGCGGCCAAGGCGGCAAATATCAACGAATCGGCATTGGATGATATCCTAAACCTCGCATCTGCAATGAGCGAGGAAAATCCGGACGAAGCGAAGCTCAAAGAGAAGTTCGCAGCACTCCAGACGCGATTCGTTGCCGCAGGGCTTGAGGGGCAGGAAACGGCATTCCCCTTCTCCACATCTGAGGCTCAAAGCAAAGAGGAGGCCAAAATGTGGGCTGAAAATCTGCCGGATGCAAAATAAAAACAACAACAAACATGGCTATTAAATTCGAAAAGACACAAGTTAAGGGCGGGTTCCCGGTATTCTGGCGCGGAGAGCGCGAAGTGCTGCCGGGTGATTTCGCCGTGAAGGGCACCTATCCGGAAGGCACGATACTCAAAGAGGGAACGCCTATCAAACTCGATTTCGAGAACATGGAGTGCACCATCTGCAAATCGGCACGAATCGTAGAGGGCGGTACCACAACCAAACCGCGTGTCATCAAGGGCTCTATGTTCCAGATCAACGATGCCGTCAAAGTAGGCGATTCCTCCGGCACCATCAAGAGCATTAGCACCGCCAACGAATCATACGACGAAATCACATTAAGCGCAGCAATGACAGAAGCAGTAGCAGGCGCTGATCTGCTCGGAGGGGATGAAATTCCGGACGCCGTCATCGAAACGACAAAGGAATACACCAAGGCCAATGGATTTCCGACTGTCTCGGCAGCTTATGGGGCGCGAATCCTCAAGGATGTAGCATACCCCATCCCCGAGACTTGGCTGCAAGGCTACAGTATGAAAAACAACCCTGAAATCAAGTACATCAGACAGTAAAAGACAGGTAAACAATGAGCGAAGTATATTATTCTTCTATTTTCAGCGAGCTGACCAAGCAGGTGCAAGCTCGCATCGACGCAGCATCTGAACTGCGCAAGCGCTTGTTCGACCAAAATGTCTACGAGCGTTTTTTGGAGTGGGATACTCCCACGGTAGGGTTCAATTTCGAAGAGATCATCGGATCGTATAATCTGGGCGTAGCAGCTGCCACCTTGGATTCGAAAGGCAAGGAACCCATTATGGGAACTGAAGGCCTGGCTACAATAGCCAAGAAAGTCCTCATTCACCAAATGACCCTACCGATGCCCATTGAAGACTATCGGAAGGTACTTCAGCTGCTGGATTCACGCATGATCTCAGATCAGGCAAAGAAACAGCAGCTCGTAAACCTCATGTGGGGCGGCGTTGAACGGGTCGTGGAATCCGTACAGGCCAAAATAGACATCATCTTCCTAGGTGCCCTCTCGAACAAAGGGGTATTTTCATTCACTCAGGAAAACAACCCCGAAGGAGGTGTGCGAGGCAATATCGACTATGGCATGCCGCAAGAAAACATCGCCACAGCAGATACACAGTGGACGGAGGGCAACATCGACACGGTCGATGTATTCGAGGATATCCAAGGCATTGTCGATGCGGCTCAGGAGAAGGTGACCTTCGACCGCATCCTTCTGGATCAAAAGCGGCTTTCGTACATCCTGCGCAGCAAGAAGATGAAGCAGGTCATCTTCGGCACGGACAAATCATCGTCACCACTTCTGCTGGCCAACCTAAACGAGTTCATGCGGTCGAACGGATTGCCCGTATTCGAGGTGATCCGACGGATGACGCGCATTCAGGACAATGGCAAGATCCGCGAATACAAACCGTGGAATGACAAGAGCCTCGTATTCGTGCCGGAGGGTCGTCTCGGCGTTATCAAAAACGCCTACGCAGACAACGAGCTTCGCCCCGAGCCGGGAGTTGCCTACTCCAACTACGGACGCATCCGCATCTCGCAGTGGGGCAAAGGCGAGACGGATAACTCGAACGGCGTGGAGTTCACGAAGGCGCAATCCATCTCTTTGCCCGTCATTACCGAAATCAACGGTATTTACTCGCTGAGTGTAGAATCGTAGGAGTGCATGACGGTCGCAGAATGCATACATCAGGAGTTCAGCATGGTCGGAACCATCTCCGACTATGGCGTTCGCCGCTTCGCCAGGGAATGGGGTTACGATCCCAACTCCCTGGCGGGTAGCGACCATCAGCAACAACTAATCGCCAAGCGCGTATCCGAATTCATCGACAGCCTGATAATGCACCCTCTGTCGGTAAGCGAAAACGGGCATTCGGTGTCCTGGTCTGAAAGCGCCATGAAGCAACGGGCACAACTGATGCTTCGGCAATATGGCATCACGCCCGGCGAAGAATTGAGCAGCTCTATTGGCCTGTCCTCGATAAAGGATGCTTCGAACTTGTGGTAATATGTATTTCGCGCCCCACATACTCTATTTGAGGATCGATCCTCCCAAACAATACGACGAACTGGGACGTCCGATAGCTATGTCCGAAAGTGATGCGTGGCAGGAAATAGGTGATTGTCGTTGCGACGACGACACAACCATCCGCCTTGTATCAGAGAACGGAGAGGTACGCCAATCGAAATACCACATCGTCTACGAAGGGAGAGGAGTACCCAAAGGAGGTTACGTGAAATGCATTGACAAGGCAACCGGCACAGTACGGGGCGAAGGTACAGTGGCAATAGCCAAGGTAAACAACTATTTCAACGCTTCAGACCTTTGGATATGATTACAACGGGAGACGCGCGTAACATACTGTTCTCGGCGTGTAAGGGGGTTGGGATAAAAGACATGCACACTTCATGGGCGATCCCCGAGGGGAAAGTCGATAGAGAGCGTATCGTCGTCATCACACCACCCGAGCAGACGCCGGACACGTATTGGGAAAATTGCTTTGTTGCTGTAAACCTGTGTGTCCCCGACATCAAAGGGGAAGCGAACCTAAAACGGCTGGACGAACTCGAACGGGCAGCCAAGGCGAGGTTCAAGGAATGGACGTACGGCACTTACGACGGATCCGCATACAGGTACAGGTATGAGAATATCGGCCGCGAAGAAGATGTGAACCTCGGATGCCACTATATCTACATCAGAGTACTATTCAGAGTATTAAACATTAAAAACAACTAAAACAATGGCAAAAGTAATAGCAGTAGGAATCAAGAAGCTGTATTATGCAGACCCTGCGAAGGTCACAGGCGATCTTACGGGTACTCTTCTGGCAACCATCATTAAAGATGTCAGCACGAAACAGGTGGAGAACATCCATCAAGACACATGGAGCATCGAAGAGGAGGAGCCGTCTACCACGGAGTACAGGAACCAACTCACCAATGGCGTATATCGCCAAGACACCGAAATGGGTAACATCCAGATGTCGTTTACCATCGGGCAATACGACTATGAAACCAAGGCGGCTTTCATGGGCGGCACGGGGTCGGAGACGTCATGGAAGCGTGCGCGAGGTGTCACGCGCATTGAAAAATGCATGATCGCCCTAACGGAGGACAACCAGTATTGCGTCTTTCCGAAGGCCTCGGTTATCGCCCGCAACACCAACAATGAGGGCGCCGTAGGTATCGGTGTAGCAGCTGCTGCCCTGGAACCCGACAACACGGCGGTCTCGTCGGAATATTGGTTCGATTCTTCGGAGGTGGACGTCGAATAAAAACCTCCAAGCCATCAGCAGTCCAGGGGTGGGAGGCGTGTGCCCCTCACCCCTATTTCTTAAAATCAATCTTATGAAATTGGAGTTTATCAGTATCCGCATCGCATCGAAGGGATACACTGTATACAAGATGTCCCCCATGACGGCAACGCGCATCATGACGGCGCGGGATGTCAACAAAGATCCGGACGAGAGTAAGGCATGTATATCGGCGATGGCGCATAGTATAGCCTTGGCGGTTGTCGGCAGCCGCAACATATTCGCGGGTGTCAGGGTGTGGTTTTTACGCCGAAGATTCATGAGGCGGAGCACATTCAACGAGTTGTTCGACTGTTACCAGAAAATACTGCTGATGATACCCCTTGAGGATATTGCCTCGGTTGCAGCCGTAATGGAGGGATTGTCCACAACAATATCCAAAGACCATGAGTAAATCGGCGGATATTGTCGCCAGGTCATTGTTGAATACGCATCATGCGTCGGTAAAGCTCGGGGTGCTGACATTCCGGGTATACCAGCCGTTCGTGAAAGATTTGGCAAGGGCATTCGCCGGAGGGAAAATAGACGTTTCGATCTCCGGAAGGCAAAAATATTCCATGGAAACAATATCCAGGCTGCTTTTCCGGCGCTCATGGTGCCAGAAACTATTCCTGTGGTACGCCAAGCGGTATGCCACCTGTGAAGAGATTTCCGCCGCGACCATGAAAATAGCCGACATCGTATCGGGCAAAGACTTGTTCGATTCGGTGAAGATCGACAAAACACGCCGGAAAACAGTATCTGAAACCGTCGGGAATAATACGATAACGGGCATTATCGCAACGATGATGGATCAATTGAACATCTCCTACAACGAAGCCCTCCAAGGCATAAACTACCCTACCATGCTCCTCATGATGACTGACAAGGTGCGCACACTCGTAGGGGACGAGGAAAAAATAGTGCGGGGATCGGGCGCCGATATGGCCCGGAGAAGAAACAATAAGAAAAGAGGCAATAAAGAGCAGTAATGAGTGCATTATCATTCAAAATAAACGCGGAAACCGATAAACTCAAGAGTTTTATTACCATGCTTGAGCGGTTGCGGCAGGTACTGGCCGAAATCCCGGACAGTACAAAGGAATTCGACGTCATAAACCGTAAAATTGGCGAGATGGAGGCGCGTGTCGAACAGGCAATGCGCAAGATCGCCCAGATGGAGCAGCAGGCAATGGATGCGGCGTCCAAGGCTGCCGCATCGGCCACGACCGGAACTGCTGGCGACGGTTCTACGGCAGGAACAGCGGCTACCCAGGCCGAAACTGCGGCATATCATGACCTGCTTAGTGAGCTAAAAGCCGCTAACGACGAAAAAACAAAGGCAATAGCTCAAATTAGGCTATATTCAAATGAGATCGCACGATTAAAAGCGGATGTCGCCGCGCTCAATAAGGAAGAGCAGCAGAACGGGCAATTGTCTGCAAAGAAAAGGGCGCAAGTATTGGACGCTGCCGTATCTATCGAGGAATACAAGCAGGAAATATCCCAATTGAAGCGGGAGCTCGCCAACCAAATCAAATTGGAGAAGGCCGCCGTCGGCTCTATCAACGAAATGTCTCAGGCGCTTACCCGTATGCGTGCGGTGTATAAAAACCTGAGCACCGCGGATCGTGAGGGGGCGCAAGGGCAAACGATGCTTAAAAACATCGAATCGCTCGACACGAAGATCAAAGAACTGGACGCGTCGATGGGCGTCCATACTCGCAATGTCGGCAATTATGCCTCGGGATTCAATATGCTGGGATTCCAAATTCAGCAAGTTGCCCGCGAGTTGCCGTCACTGGCATATGGCCCGCAAATATTCTTTTCCGCCATATCCAACAACCTGCCGATGCTGGCCGATGAAATAGCACGGGCGAAGAAATCGGTTGATGAATTGAAGAAAGCCGGGCAAACCTTCACGCCCGTATGGAAACAGATAGCATCGTCGATCTTCTCCTGGCAAACCCTGCTTGTGGCAGGCGTAACCGTGCTTACCCTTTACGGCAAGGAGATAACCAATTGGGTAGCGTCGCTGTTCAAAGGTAAAACGACGATAGACGCCTCTGCCGCTGCACTCGAACGCTTTAATTCCGCTATGGCTCAAGGTTCGGTGTCGGCTCAATCCGAATTAACCAAATTGAATCTGCTGTATAGGGCTGCGACAGACCTTTCCAAGCCCTATGAAGAAAGAGCCGAAGCGGTCAAAAAACTGCAAGACATATACCCCGCTTACTTCGGCAATATGGCTGCGGAGCAGGTTATGGTCGGAAATGCTGTCGGTGCTTATGAAAACCTGCGCGATGCAATTATCGAGGTCGCAGAGGCGAAGGCTGCCCAAGAACTTATTACAGAGGACAAAAAGAGTATAGCACGCATCAAAAAAACAGGGAATGCCTATACCAATTATTCTAATGCACTGAAAGAGTACAGAAAAGAATATGATAAGGCAATACAGACATACATGGATTTGGGTCAGGGTGGCCAAAGCGCTATTTGGGGTGCTAAAACTTTTGCAGAGGCTAAAACAAACATAACCCAATTCCGGAAAGAATTTATTAGCGCACTATCGAAGCTTGGTGAGGAAGGGAATACTATATGGAAGCGCATTAATGAAGATTATGAAGGTGATGTCGATGCATTTATTGCGGCGATAAATGCCGGCATCGAAAAATTGTCCCCCGCAGCAGAAAAGCTGTACACCGCCTTAACGCCGGATGAACTTAATGCAAAGGCGGAAAAAGCCCGCCAAGAGGCCGAAAACGCAGCAAAAAAAGCCGCATCCGATCAAGAGCGCAATCTAAAGGAGCTCACCAAGCAATTGCAAAAGCTCCGGGATGATGCATTGCAGGCCGAAGTAGATTCTATGAAGGAGGGCACGGCCAAGAAACTCGCGCAAATAGACCTTGACTACCAGAAACGCGCCCGTGCCATACAAGAAGCCGAAAAAAAGCTACTTGAGTTACAAGAAAAGGAAATTGATGCCCAATATAAAAATGACACTTCGTCTGAACGATTCCTCGCCGGACAGCAGATGATTGCGCAGTACAAAGGGAATGTAAATCATTTGGCGCGCCCACTTGTTGAAGCGGCGGAATTGGTAAAAAAAGGCTGGGAAGATGCCGGAGAGGGTATTGCCACCGTTTTCAGCAGCCAATATGGTATTTTGGATGCCAAGGGAAAGGTGACTGAGATTTTAGTCACCCCAATCCTGCCTAATGGGGACATTTTGTCTCCACAGGAATTGGAAGATTATATATACACTCAACTCGAAGGGGCACAAAACATTCTTGCCGCAGACACCAAAGGTTTAGTTATCGCCACCAATGTAGCTGCCGATGGGTCTGCTGGCGAAAAATATCATGAACTTCAAGAGGTATATTATGCTGACAATATCAAAGCGGCAGAAGGTGTTAGAATATACACGGAGGCCTTGAAAGAGTTCAATAAAGAACAACGAAATGAAGATTGGGATGCCGCGTTCCTATCCGAAGCTGGCATTGAAAACACAGAGGAATATCTCAACAAGCAACTGCAAGCATGGAACGAGTACTACATGAAATATGGGACGCTCCTCGAAAAAATACAGGCTACAAAGTCCTATTATGACAAGAAGATCAGCGAAACCGAAGATGCGGGTGCAGTTGCAGCTTTGGAGGCAGAAAAGAACGCCGCCCTGGCCACGCTCGAAGTCGAAGGAGGTACTTTTGTGGATGATCTTGTCGGTAAAACCGAGGAATACATAACAAGGATTAAAGATGAAATAAAAGCTGCTATTAGCGCCCTGGAAGGCGAATATAATAAGTTGCCGTCGTCCGATTCCAAACAGGGAGAACAAATACGGAATCAAATAAACGTCCTACGGGCACAGTTATCGGCGCTTCAAAGGATGGATCCAGTGAGCGATGATGAACACAGCGAATCATTTAAGAAATGGCAAAAGCTATATAATACTCTCACCAAAATTGAGGGGCAATTTAACGATATAGGCGAAGCTGCTGGCGGAGCAATGGGGGAAGTAATATCCACGGCGAGCAAAATTACCACCAGCTCATTGCAAATGATTAACAGCATTAAAACACTTGCGGAAAGTTCGGCGGAAGGTATTGAAGCAACGGGAGAAGCAGCAGCTACCACTATCCAGAAAGTAGAACGAGCATCCGTGATTCTCGCTATTATACAGGCTGCACTACAAATCATACAAAGCATCGCAAGTCTTCTCGGAGATACAGAAACCTCGATGGAGCGAAATATCCGGGAAGCGCAAGAACTGAACGAGGAACTGCGGGTAATGAATGAGCGTGCCCGCCTGAACGCCGATATATTCTCAACTATTTTCGGCGAAGATGCTTTTGGAAGCTATACCAACAATGTCAAAGCCCTAAGCGACGCGCTTAATGATTATCAAGCTACTATGGATAAAATCACTAAACGCGGGAAAGAGCAATATACGGAAATAGGCAACAACACAGGATTAGCAAATCTTTTAAAAACAGATTTTGTTTGGGAGAGTGTTTCCGAATCTGTTGCTAACATGATGAACCAAGTGCGGCATTCTACGTGGTTCAGAGATGCAAAATATAAAAAGCTAAAAGATGTTGTCCCCGAACTGTTTGAAGAAAGTGGAGTACTAAATATGCAAGCCCTTAAAGAATTCGTAGAAGGGAATAGCGATACTTTCAAACACCTCTCCAAAGAAAATCAGACCTATCTTAAAGAGTTGGTTAATAATTGGGAAACCTATGAAGAAGCCGTAAAAGCAGCAAACGACTATCTTAACGGTCTGTTCGGCGATTTAGGCTCTACAATCACAGATGCCTTGGTTGATTCCTTTGAAAAAGGGATAAATGCTGCTGACGCTTTCGGAGAAGCCGCGGGGGATATGTTAAAAAACCTGGCAAAACAGGTGTTATACACTGCGACAATCGCACCTGCGATTGAAGACGCACAAAAGAAGATAGACGAGATAAACAGGGATGCAGGGCTTAGCGATGAACAACGATTCGATGCCTTGGCAGGCGTTGTGGGCGATCTTTTGGACGATGTTATGGCACAACAGCAATTGGGCCAAGAGCTATGGGATCGACTTCAACAGGCCGCAGAAGAGCGCGGGATAGACTGGGACGAAGGAGCCGCCAGCCAACAAGCAACATCCCGAGGCTTTCAAACGATGTCGCAAGACACTGGAGACGAGCTAAACGGCCGCTTCACCGACATTCAAGGCAAAGTAACCGACATCCGCGGCTATGTAATGGCGCAGACGCAATCAATAATTGGTCTTTTAACGTCTATGGCCAATATTGAAACAGCCATGTACGCTTGCGTACAGGTAAATAATGAACTGCTCCGATATGCTGTGATGACCTACATGGAAATTGTGGAAATAAACGGAAGTACCAAAAATATAGATAAAACACTGGTACGCATTGAAGAGGGAATAAACAGCATAAAGAAAAACACGGAAAACATATAATGTCTTAAATATTAATGAGAATAAAAAAAGACATATCAGACCTAAGCAAGTTCATCGACGGCATTCAAGGTGAGGTCGTGGATTTCATGGATGAGAAGGCGCGAGAGGCCGTAAAACTCCAACAGGTCGAAGCCAATTATCAGAACCATACATGGAATCTTCGCAGTTCCCTCGGATATGTTGTAACCTACGACGGCAAGGAGAAGCGGCGGTACATAAGCGGAATGAATTACGGTGATGAAGCTGCTGAGGCGATCAAAAAGTGGCTCGATGAAGTCAACAAGTCGGGAACCAGCATTGTATTTGCCGATGGCATGTTTTACGCTTCTTTCGTCAGCTCAAAAGGCTACGATGTCCTGGACACCGCACAATCTTATTTAGTCAAAGCATTAAACGGAAGAGAATGAAAAGGGATTTACTCATAAACGGCTACGATGCCTATGCAATGGGTATCGCAATGGGATCGGGTTTCATTGCAAGTCTGAGAGCGCCGGCAAGCCTCAAAGATTTTGTAGAGAATGACGACCCAAAAAAGGACGGCAAGCAGGTAATTTACCCCGAGGAACCGAAAGTTGCCGCCCGCGATCTGACGCTGACATTCGTGATCTTCGGCGATACGCTCACAGAGCACACGTTGAACTACAACAGTTTTATAGAACTACTAAAAAGAGGCAAAATAGACATCAGCGTCCCTTCAATATCTGCGGATATTTACCATTTGACCTACATGGGCAATTCAGGCAGCTACATGATGTCCGCAGACCTTACGACCTCACAACTGACAGTAAAATTCAATGAACCCAATCCAGCAAACAGGGTCGCAGAAATAGGATAAAATACCAGTGAATGTATAAGCCGAGGATAACCTCGGCTTATATCATTTTATCAAATTAAACAACTTTTTAAGTCTTTTCTGCGTAAACCCATCCGCCAAGAAGTCTATATTTTTATGGCATAAATTAAATCTAATATCTGTAATAATATCGGATTGAAGAAGTTGCAGTTTATCAATCGGCAGGTCAAACTGCACGTTCACATTTGTCATTTTCTTAACTCCACCAGTAGAAATTCCTGCTCCCCAATGGATAGTATGGCCTTTTTCTTTGATATTGCTATTTACAATATTGCCCGACAATTCAATAATATCTCCCCTTTTAGTCAAAAATGCGATAGAAACAGTTTCATCGACATCTACTATATCTTTAACATTTGATATTAAAGCATATAAGAATAAAGAATCATTAACACGTCTGAGTTTATAGTCTACGTAAGGCCTGGACGTTTTAACAACGCTTGTCTCGATTATACTATCTCCTGTGAACTTATCTATTTCATTTATAATAATTCGTTGTGCACATACGCTCCCTAATAACAAGGTAAATACTACGAAAAATACTAATTTTTTCATATGATTTAAATTATGTATATATAACAAATTTACAATTTCAAATTGGAATATCCAAAAAAGCGAGGAATGGTTTTAGCCATCCCTCGTCTTTGTATTTACGACTTTGCATCTATTCGCCATTCTCAACCCTTACATCATCCGGAAAAAGCAAATCTAACTGTTGGTATTGTTTCGGAAATGCGGCGTTAAGCATTTGCATAAATTTAGCCCAATTATACCCCGATGCCCGTCCCAATGCTTCAACAGCCGCTAAATGCTCTTTCAGTTTCGGGCGGCCCACATCTTCGGTTAAATGCTGGTGATGACGGTCTTTTCGCGTTCCTTTGTCTGTTTTCGGGTTGACTTTTTGAAGTTCGGTTAATATCACTGGAGTCAAACGTTCATAGACAATATCGTTAATCCATTTACCAACAACGCCAGGCCGCCTATGTGTTAACGTCCAACTCCATCCGTGCATCCTATATATCATTTCAAAGAATGAATCGTTAAAAGTTTTTACCCAACGGCTTGCCTCGTCCGAAATAAATTGTGCTAAGAACTTTTGAAGTTCATCTTTCGCCCTATTCTTATCCTGTTGGTATCCGGTTACCTCGTCAACGAGGGCTATAATACCGACTTTTGCAACGGAGCGAATAATGATATCCGCATTGCGAACGATCTTCGTATCATCGAAATCGCCGGCACGATTTGCATCTATTATGATAGAACAAATATCGACAAGCAAAGTTACTTCATATCCGTTAGTATCTGATTGCGAGCCACCTGCATCGACGCGTTTGAACTTTATAGGATTAGAAAGGCGCTCTGCTATACTTTGATCCCCGGCATAAAAATATGGAGATAGTCCTTTTATATTGCAAAAACTCTTCATCCACTGTCCGCTTTTGCTGTCATACCCTATTGCCTTCTGAACACCGCGTCCGGAAAATACACGTGTTCCGTCCTCTAATACATAACATGGTATTTCAAGATCACCTAATTTTAGAGGTGTCTTATCCGATCCGTAAATTGACTTTAATAACCTGTCCATTTATTTCAATATTTATTTTACTTCTAATTTACTTACATTTTCTTTCAACTCCTCCACATAGTCGATCAGCGCTTTCTCACTGTCGAATGTGAATGTTTCCCTCTGACGACGCACAAAGGCGACGAAATCACCAGAGTTATCAAAGAAGTCCCCAACTTCACAACCTATGGCTGCTGCATATAACTGGGGTGATATCCGGCAGTCCGCCTTGGTTCCGTGGCTTTATTCCCGGCTTGAAGTTCCGCCAAAGTTTCACTAACCAACTCGAGTTGCATCCGAGTATCTTCGTTAATGTCATTTTGGTCTTTGAATACTTCTTCTACGTACTCTTTGAGTTTCAATACTTCTCCTTGAAGTTCTGCCACCCGATCCACGGGAGGATTTGTAAGCATCTGTCGCATTGCCACGAAAGCCCGCATAATTGCCCTATTTACCCGTATCGCTGTATCGCTACGCAAGACACTCGAAAGCATAGCCACTCCCATTTCAGAAAAGGCGAATGGCATATAGCGACGGCCACCCCAATTTGAGGACGCATTTTGTGATGTTAGACTTGAGGTCGCAATTTGCGTCCTCAAAATCTCATATTCTTTTTCCGAGAGTTCGAACATGAAATCGTCGCCCTCGAAACGCTCGATATTGCGCCTTACGGCTTCTTTCAGTCGTTTTGTCTCCACTTGATAGAGTTCCGCCAAATCGAAGTCCAGCATCACCCGCTGCCCCCGTATCTCATATATCTTGCTTTGTATAGGTTGTAGTTCCATGTCTTTATCTCTCGGTTCCAAATATTTAGCCGCCGTTAATTCTTGCTGGGTATCGTCGCGTCACAAAGATAGTAAATTTATGCGTTGCGTTGGATGGCACAAATAAAAAACCGAGGCATTTGCCTCGGCTTATTTTAAATTTTGGCGAATTCGCCAAAAATAATGTTTTAGCAACTTATTTTTTGATAAAAGTCTTGTCGTTATTTTCAGTTAACCCATACTTTCGCATTTTAAATGAATTATCTGATTCTATGGATATTATACGTTTATCTTCTCTTCCATTAATCTCGCCACTTTCTGAATAGGAGTAAAACGAAATAATAGCATCACTATTATTTACACTAACGGAGTAATAGCAGTTTTCCTTTATTTCAAGTAAATGGTCATTAAAATATTCAACAAGATGAGCTGTCCCATAAACAACAATTCGACCATCAATTACAGACACTTTTTCTTGGGCTGACGAATATGGAGTAAATGTTATTTCTTCTGTTTCAGTAGTATTAGTAACAGGACTATATAGTGATCCGACAAACTTACCATCAAGGACTTGTAGGATGTCTTTTTCGACTTTAGAAGGTAGGTTATTATTCTCTTTATCTTTAGAACAAGCAATAAAAGCCATCGAGGCAATGGCTATACATAAGAGTAAAAACTTTTTCATATTTCTAATTGTATTGGTTAGTGCCGCAAAATTATAAAATTCCCCCCCCCGCCAAATTTTGAAAGTAAAATTTACTCCTGATGTAAAAAATAGTGCAAAATCCTTTGTGAATTAAAAATAATTTCCCATATTTGTAACGCTTACATAAACTCAAGAGTGCACAAGATGCACCATTATTGGTGCTTTTTTTGTGTCGGAAATTGAACATACGAACGGGTAACCCTGTGGCGTTGCTGTAATGGCGCGCCAACCTCTTGAGTAAAGATGTAAGCAGCAGGTAGTACCCGTTCGTTTTTTTGTTTTATTAAATGCTTACATCTATGAAAAAACAATCGCTTCCGGAAACGGATTATCAAACTCGCTGCATCGAAGCCGAGCGAAAAGCGCAAGATTTCGAAAGCGCCTACTTCAAGGCCGAAGAGCGCTATTCCAACCTAATGGACGCCTATATCAAACTACAAGGTTACTATCTTGAATTACTGGGCGCTGAAAAATCACCCCGCAACAAAATCAAAGAGATCGACCCGTTTATTCTGGTCAAGATGGGCCGCGGGATGAATATCGCTCAATGTAAATAGACCAACAGCTATGAACAATATACAAATCTTCAATAATGAACAGTTCGGGCGTGTACGGATTATTATGTCCGACGAAAACAAGCCGATGTTTCTTGCGAATGATGTAGCGAGATCATTAGGATATATGCGGACAGCGGATGCAATTTCAACACATTGTAAAGGGGTCGCCATTTTGCCGACCCCTACCGATGGCGGCATTCAAAGGGTGAAATACATCCCCGAATCCGACGTTTACCGTCTTGTCATGCGGTCGAAGCTCCCGCAGGCCGAACAGTTCCAGGACTGGGTGTGCGATGAAGTTCTCCCCACGATCCGCAAGACTGGCGGATACATGTCGGCCAAAGAGACGGACACGCCCGAAATGATAATGGCACGTGCCGTGCTGGTAGCCAATGACACTATAGCCCGCCAGAAGCAACAGTTGGAGCAGGCACACAAGCAGGTCGCAGCGCTCGCCCCGAAAGCCGAACTAATGGATAAAGTACTGGACACAGACCAGAAGATCGACGTCGGGCAGGCGGCAAAGATTTTGAACCTTCCCTTCGGCCGCAACACGCTCTTTCAACGGCTCCGTGAACGCGGTATATTCTTCTGCAATCGCAATGAGCCTAAGCAAGAGTATATTAACCGGGGTTATTTCGAGTTAAAGGAGAAGTTAATAGACCGCAACAACCACGAATCGTTCACGGTTATAAAAGTCCTCGTGACGCAGAAAGGGTTGGATTTCCTCGCAAGACAATTCGAAGTAGTCCAAACGCCAAAGAAGATGGCACCGATAAAGTAACCCCCGTATACCACTATTTCCACACCACGTTGGGGGCGCCTCGCAGAAATGCGGGGCGTTTTTATTCCCTTCCTTCCAACCTCACTACAAAGTGTAGTTAACTACATCCTAACGGTGTAGTGTAGGAGGGTAAAAAAGTCAGAGAAAAATTTGCATTTTGCTAATACGTGCATTATATTTGCAGCACGAATAAGATATAGACGTACGGGTCTATCCGTATAATGTGTAAATGAAAACAACTGTATAGAGCCCTAAATAGTTATTTTAGGGCTCAATTTTTTTAGCTACTAACTACACTAAATTTATGGCTGCAAATAAATTTTTCCAGCAAGAGCTTTTTAAATTCTCCATTTTCCCAAAATATCAAAGTTGCATTGATGATTTGGCTACAAATCTTGCCGACCCAGAGGAGTGGGACTTTTCAGATGACAAGAGAAAAAGTCACTCTATACTGAAAAATTATTTAGAACACATCTTCCGAAAATTGAGAGCAGAAAACAAAATCTGCTTTACAGCCAATAACGAGTATTGCTGCTTCAATACTGGGCTTGTCACTAAAAACCTGGAAGAAATATTTGCCTTCTTCTTCAAAAATAAAAATCAAGGTGAAGGAGTTCCGCCCTATGTTTTTAAATGTTTTTGCAAAAAAAGCGATGGTGCATTATTGCGAACATTTAAATCATCTTTGCCCAAGATAGCAGATTTTTTTCAAAAACCCGAAGACTTACTTTTTAATCCCAACTGCGAACTTATTCCCGATATAGATCATATCATCCAAGATAACCTAAGTCGTTTCCCAGCTGCTATGCAAGGGAGTGGTGATGCTGAAATTCGTCGCCGGTTGGAAGGGGCTATTGATGAAGCTCGTAAAAAAGTGAGAACGAACTATAAAACTGCGGTGCCCCAATTCTATGGCAATAGGATTCAACTATTGTTGCCACTATGTTTAACACCCAACTCCCCCAATCCTGATTTAGCATTGGTTGTACATAAAATTGAAAATAACACATATACCGCACGCACATGTCTGACGCTTAAAATGGCTTATAATAATGCCCGATTAATTGTTAAGCCTCAGAGCACATGGTTAAAACCGTAAAAATCATACGTAATTTAATACTGCCATTGTATTATGACTAAAGCAGGGAGAAATCCCTGCTTTTTTATTGATATTTTTACAGCTCCCCATTGTTATTAAAATGCACAGTCACACATTTGCACAGAGGCTTGAGGAATCGCCGAGCCCTTGATGCAAATGATTATTTACTCTCCGACAGGAACAGAAATATTGGACGCGCCAGTCACCAAAGAGGCTATCATCAAATATGTCCTCATGGGAGACTACTATATCGAGCTGCCCTTTAATCTCCTTGAACCAACGACATTTGCTCGTGGTTCCTACATCACATATAAAGGCCGCAAGTTCGAGATTATGTCCACGGTGCGCCCGGAGTTCGACAATAAGACCGGCGGCTATAAATATACGCTCAAATTCGAGGCTCAGCAAAACCACATGAAGCGTTTCGTGTGCTTCTGGCTGGGTGGGGACAATCCCGAAGCCGTATTTCACAACACCACAGACCTCGAATCCTTCGCGGCGTTGATCGTCGCCAACATGAACAAGCAGCTCGGAGGCGAAAACTGGCAGGTAGGCACATTCACCGTTGACAATCCTAAAGCTACGAAGCTTGTATCGTTCAATGGCGATAAGTGCTGGGACATCCTCAATACGATTGCCGAGACCTTTGAGACGGAATGGTGGACAGAGGAAAACGGCGACCTCATATCGTTATGCTTTGGCAAACTGGACTTCGGATCTCCCGAAGAGTTCAGACAGGGGAATGTAGTGAAAAACATTCCCGCAAAGAAAGGGGATGATTCGAGCTACGGCACCCGGTTCTACGTCTTTGGCTCTACTCGCAATCTCACAAGCGACTATGGGCAAGCTCCGCAAGGAGGTGAAACGAATCATGTATCTGAAATTCGGCTTCGCCTGCCGGACGGACAGCGGTATATCGACGCAATACCTGGTCTTTCGGGAAGCGACATTGTGGAGCAGGTCGTGTTCTTCGATGACATATACCCCAAGAATACGGAGACTGTCACCAGCATTGAGACCGTAGACCGGGAGATCATCGAAGGGCAAACGGATAAGGCGTATGTCATGTACTGCAAAGACACGCCGTTCCTGCCTTCGGACATGATTAAAGGCGAAACCCTGGGCGCAACTTTCACGAGCGGTAGCCTTGAAGGATGGAATTTTGAGTTAAGTATAAACTACAAGTCGGAAACATGGAAGCCCGAGGACGGATTCGATAAGAAGTTCGAGATCATCGCGCAAGTAGAAACATCCGGCGAAAGCCAGCTTATAATTCCCCGTGAAAATATGCATCCCGAGCCTGGAGATACGTTTGTTATCACGGGCGTAAAACTACCTAAAGAAAGGATCGAGGAGGCTGAAAAGGAGCTTCTGAAGGCCGGAGAATCATATGCTGCGAAACACAGCAGCGACACGGACGTATACGACTGCGAAACTAATCCCGTATACTGCCAAGAAAACAAGAAGAATTACGATGCCGGGCAAGCGGTTCGCCTTGTGGATCCACGCTTCGGAGAAAGCGGCCGATTATCGCGCATCCAGGGATACGAAAAAAAACTATATAACGAATATATCGCCACATATACGGTAGGCGACAATACGGCATATTCTCGTATCGGCAACATAGAATCGGAGGTGAAGGCAAACCTGTACGCACAGCGCATAGGCGTTACCGAATCGGGAGCCTCAATCTACCTTATCACCCGCTACGATTCCACTGCCGCCGCAGACTACAATGCCTATTCCGCCAAGCGTGCACTATGGGAATTCGCCAACAAACAGTTCCCGGACACATTCAAAGGTAAAATGACCTTTGACGACGGTGCCCAGTTCGGGGGGTTCGCATCCGGCATGACTGGCTTTGGCGGCATAATCGACAAGAAAGGGAACGCAGAGATGCAGAGCCTGAAACTTCGGGGATTCCTGGAGGTGCCGGAACTCCGCTACAACCGTGTCGAAATATCCATGGGCGATACGTGGTATGCTCCAAGTGCCGGGATCATCGAAAGCGTCGACACCACGGCCCAAACCATCACCCTCAAGCTCGAAGAAGGCGAAATCGGAAGTCCTCGGGTCGGGGATATATGTATGGGCATCTTCCACAATTTGAACACTTCGGAGAATGCAACCGCGGATTATGACGACGGACGTGGCAACAGGCGCTTTGCCGGGTTCGCCACCTGCTATTTCCGCATCACCGAGGAGCTGGACACTACAACTTACAAGACCTTCAAGTATCAACTACGCCCGGTATCGGGAGCTTACCCCACCCAATATCATCCGGCGGCGTCGATGACCTTCGTGGGCTATGGCTCCTTCTCGAATGAGGATCGGCAGACCTCCCGCTATGAAACCCGGACATACCAGCGTTATTTAACGGGAGTTTCCGATTGGGAGTTCACTGCGTCCAATATCGCCGCGCAATATGGCGACCTGTCAAACCTGTCCGTATTCGGGATAGAGATGAGGGGGTATTCGGCATACCTGAACAACATCTATATGTCGGGCGTCATCCAGCAATTCACGCCCGGCGGCGAAGAGGTGCCCACGATCATAGACCGCGGAGTGTGGAGCGCCACGGAAACATACAACCGCAACGACGACGTATATTGGAACAACGGGCACTGGCGCTGTCTGGTCGACGGCACCACGACAGAGCCCGGCAAGGATGCCGAGGAGTGGGTATACTTAGGCGGATACGGGGTGCTCGAAACAATCAGCATATTCAAAAAGTCCGAGAACGAACCGGCGAAACCTACGGAGCTTAAAATACCGCCCGAAGGCTGGACTACGGAGACGCTCCCGATGTCGGATCAACGTCCTACATGGATGTGTACCGGCACCGTTGTCGACGGAGAAGTTAAATCATGGTCTGCTCCTCAGCGCGTATCGGGCGAACCGGGATCCGATGGGAAGGATGGTAAGGATTACGAGTGGATCTTCGCACGCACATCGGAATACAAAGCCCCTGCACAACCGCCCACCTCACAGCAGGACGATTACGTTCCCTCGCCCTCCGAAACCTCGGACGGGCAGGTGTGGACGGACGATGCCGTCGGGCCCGATAGCGACACTCCTTACGAGTGGGCCAGCAAGCGCGTGAAGGTAAATGGCATGTGGGGCAAATTCACCGACCCTGCGCTTTGGGCAAAATTTTCGTTCGACGGAGCGCCGGGTGTCGACGGAACCGATGTAGAATGGATATTCAAACGCACAAGTTCCAACACGGCCCCGAATACGCCGTCTGGCAGCGACGAAGACGGATATGTACCGAGCGGTTGGACGAACAACCCCACGGGCCCGAATTCCGAGCGCCCCTACGAATGGACTTGCGTACGCTATAAGACAGGCGGACACTGGAGCGGATATTCAGCAGCGTCCTTATGGGCGAAGTGGTCATTCGACGGCGCGGATGGTGTGGATGGTGAAGGTGTAGAATACATATTCACGCGTACGGAAACCGAGGATCCGGGCACCGTTCCGGATGTTCCCGATGTTGCGGAATACGATAATCCCCCGGCTCCATGGACGGATGACCCTACGGGAGTAGACGCCACATATCGCTACGAATGGGTGTCGAAGCGCAACAAGGTGGAAGGTGTTTGGGGCGCATTTTCCTCGCCCTCGATTTGGGCGCGGTATTCTTACGACGGGCAACCGGGGAACTGGACATCCTATGTATTTAAAAATAGCGATACGGAGCCAGCAAAGCCTACTTCCTACGACCCCATTCCGTCCGGATGGAGTGACGCGCCCACTGGTGTCGGTATATGGTGGATGTCCAAGGCTACGATAGACGCATCGACCGGAAAGGCCGGGGCGTGGTCGACGCCTATCCGCGTAACGGGCGAGGATGGGGAGCCGGGGCCGCATACTGACTTCAAATACGCCAAGAATAACAGCACCACCACGGCGCCGGCGCTGGTCAAAACGGATCGCACCCCCGCAGGTTGGAGCGACACCCCGCCGTCGCTCTCTTCGGGTGAATATCTGTGGATGACCCAGGCAGAAATAGACGCCGACGACAATCTGTTGCACCCGACGGTAGGCTGGGCAACTCCGGTACGCATATCGGGAGAGCAGGGCCCTAAAGGTGATGACGGCGCCCCCGGCGAAGACGGTGCCCCCGGCAAGGATGGCTTGCAGGGCTGCATAACCCGCCTAACGGAATGGGCATCGGGAGTGGAATACCGCAATGACCTCGACCTCGTTTCCAATGGCCCCAGATACATAGACGTAGTTACGATCTATGCGAACAACAAACAGTTGAAATTCCAGTGCAGCCAAACGCACACTTCGTCGAACTCCAACAAACCGACGGCGGGATCCGCGTCGGCATATTGGCAACAACTCAACGACATGGTGCCGATATATACGCCCCTGTTGTTCGCAGAGAATGCCGTCATCAACTTCCTGCAAGGTATGGAGTTCGTGGTGCACAACTCCAAGACAGACATTTCCGTGAATACTATCATCGCAGGGCTCGTGGGTGGCGATATTCCACTGTTCGTCGGGAGCAACACGCCGTCGAATGCGCCGTTCAGGGTTGCTAAGGACGGGGCATTCGTGGCCACCAAAGCCGATATTACAGGGACTATCAACGCATCGAGCGGAACAATAGGCGGATTTAAAATTGACGAATCATCATTAACAGCCACAGACAGCTTCGGTGAGATGCTTCTATCTTCCAATCTGATTAGGTTTACCAACGATAATACCAAGCTTTATCTTGGAGGCAACACCTGGCCGGGATCAATGGGTGGTGCCCTATATGGGCCTATAAGAGCAGAAGTAAGCCGCAGCGCAGCCGGCGGCACGGCAGGCAATGTCGGAGTGTATATAAATGTCACCGGAGCAGCATTATCGGATGGAACCACTACCGCTGCACGTCAGTCCGGAAACCATGCCTTATATATCCCAGAGGGGTTCATAACGGGTTTCAGGCTGAGGAATGTGCGAACCTCTTCCAATAGAACCCTGACCGACATGGACAGCGTGGTGTTCAGTACGGCTACGAGCGAGATTACGCTGACTTTACCGTCTTCACCAAAACAAGGGCAGATTTATTTCATCCGAAAGGTCGGCAGCGGCAATGTCAAGTTGACGCGCGGGAATACCCAGCACAGGATATGCACCAATTCCAACTCTCAAAACAACACTGAAATTACCTTGGATTGGGGTAAGCTGTGGATCATATTGTGGGATCATATGAACAGTATGTGGACGGCCAACTGGTGCCAATATTAACACAAAAACAGGATATATGAAAACATTGAATTTAAAAGAGTTCAAACTGTTCACCGACATTTCCCGCGCCGGGCATATTGTCGTCGATGCAAGGAAAGAGTTTGCCAACGCCATATACATGGGCATGAACGGCATCGTAGCGCATGACCTGGCATTCCGCATCCTCCACAGCGAAGGCGGCATCGAAGTTTCCGACGAGGAGGAATTGATTATCGTTGATACCGCAAAGATGTGCAAGGCGGTATTCTATGACAGTATAATGTCCGCTCTCAAGAAAGAATAAACACTCGAAAGGAATATGAAACGCATCCGGATAGGCAAGGACATAGAGATACATTGGCCGATACTCACCAATGGGCAGCAGGTAGCACTCGAAGGGCGCGACCTGAGACTCTTCGTCCATTTGCCTTCGCATATGGACATTCCCGTCGATTTCACCACCGAAGGCAACACCGCGATTTTCACCATCAGCGGAGCAATGCAAAAATCCATCGGGGTGTACCGTCTCACCATGTGGGAGAATTTGCAGAAGAGCGGGCAAACGGCGGTCGACTACTGCAAGGCCTTCGAATTGGTTCCTACGACACTCTTGGAAGGTGGCGAAGACGAAAGCAACCTTACAACGGAAACTGTCGACCTTGAGGCGTCAAGCCTTGTTGTTGGATTGCCCGGCGAGAGTGCTTACGAGGCATTCAAGAAATACAACCCGAATTCCGAACTTACGGAGGAAGAATATGCCGAGGCCCCTATTAACGCTGCAAACGCCGCGAACGAGGCGGCAAAAGCGGCAAATGACGCCGCAGGTAAAATTGGGGATATTGACAAAGCCCTTGCCGAAAAGGTCGACAAGGAAGAAGGGAAAGGGCTTTCGACGAACGACTACACCGACCAGGAGAAGGAGAAGCTGGCCGGGCTCTCCAACTACGACGACACGGAAATAAAGCAGGAGTTGTCCGACAAGGCATCCAAGCAGGAACTGACGGAAGCTGCGGCGGACACGCTGACTGAGGCAAAGTCGTACACGGACACTAAGACGACAGAACTATGGAATAATGTCAGCGATGTGTTTGACGCCACGTCCGAGGAGCTCAACAGCAACATATCCGGCGGGGATGCGCAGACACTGACCGAGGCCAAAAACTATACGGACAAGGCGATCTCAGAAATTCCCACCCCGGACGTCAACGGGCAGATCGAGCAACACAACACCTCCCCCACGGCGCATCCCGACATCCGGGAACTGCTCAACACCTGCGTAGGAATGCCGGAGTTCAACGACAAAACCTACGAGCTGACCTTCACGACAAAGGGCGGTGCCAAGTTCATCATCGACCTGCCTATCGAGATGATGGGGCTGCATTACAACGAGGATACCCAATCTATCGAGTTCGTAAATGCCGACGGCTCCATATCCTCCATCCCGGTTTCTGACTTCGTGAAAGTATATGTCGGCTCTATCGGTTCCGAGATACAGGTTACGGTCGAAGGCTCCGAAATCCGCGCCTCCCTGCTCAACAACACCGTATCCTGGGACAAGTTGACACTTGCATTGCAGGAGATGATTCAGGGCAAGGCCGACCGCACGGAGCTTCCCACGAAACTGTCCGAACTGGAAAATGATTCCGGATATGTGACTTCGGAAGAATTGAATACTGAATTAGGCTACAAAGACCACGTAGCCTACATCCTCAAGGACTTTACGAAGAGCTATTATAACAATACGGGCTCGGACATCACGGATCGGAGCATGGTCGTTACGCCTACGCAGTCAGGCGTGACGTCGAACTTCTCCCTGACCAGCCGCATCCCGGTCGCAGCTTCGGACTTTATTTTCGTGCGCATGAAGCTGCGCGTGGACAAAGAGTGCTCTTTGCGGATCATTACCTATTCGGACAATCTCGACCAGCGGGGCCGCTGGTTCGTCCTCAAGGCAGACCGCACCTACGAAATCTACTACCGCGGCAAGGCGGCGTCGGTAGCGGGAGGGCTGAATGTGGGCACCAGCATATCCGCAGCCACCAATATCGGCCAGAAGGTCACCATCGAGGATTTGATCGTCACGCTCAATAACTATGACGCATGGTGCGATGCCGAGAGCCGGGCCACGCTGAAAAACTTCGACACGGACTCCTTCACCGTGGACGAGGGCGGGACGGGGCATTTCTTCTCGGTCGCGCAGGCGTGCGACTTCGCAAGGGACGCCTTCGATGTCGTGAACAACGCGGTTACGGTGTTTATCCGCAACGGCCTTTACGATCACGAGGCCCCGAAGAATGTGGCGATGGGTTACCCGTATGCGATCATCAACAAGGGGGCGAACCGCATATCGCTTATCGGCGAGAGCCGCGACGGCGTCATCGTCTCGTATGAGAACAACTCCGTGAACCGCGCCAAGATCATCGAGGCGGGCGGCGAATGCACCATCGCCAACATGACCGTCAACTGCCTGAACGACGAGAGTTATACGGACGCCAGCGCCGGCGGTCACCAAGCCTGCTACTGCATACATATCGATTCGGTCTTTGCCGCATCTGAGCGATATTTCACGACGGTACGGAACTGCAAACTCTTCAGTACGTGCCATTCACCCGTCGGCGCGGGCCTTGCCGACAACCAGACCATTCGGTTAGACGGCTGCGAGTGCGTCAGCGACACGCACGTAGGCACTTCGACGGGCGCGGCCACCATCCACGCAAGCACCGATGCTGCGGCGAAAAATATGGCCGTCGAGATCATCGGCTGCCGCCTGCTGTCGCTCGACGGAACCAAATCGCTCTACATGCCCGACGTGGAGGGCGGCGCTCCCTTCACACAGGTCGACGTCACGCTGCTGGGCAACACCTACTATACCACGGGGCCGGAGATCACCGATGCCGACTTCTTGTCCAGGCACAAGCTCACGCCGTGGTCGGATGCTTCGTTCAGCGAAATTTCGGTTATCGCGCACTCGGACTGCACGCTCGAAGCGCGCGTGACGCACCTCGAAGGGCTACTCGTGGGAGTGCTCTCGGGCAAAGTGCTGATCCCGGAATTGCAGGTGAAGAAGCTGGGCGTCTGGGGCGACAACAACCTGGTCGTCACGGGCGAGGGCGCGCCGGCGAAAGCCCCCGACCGCGCAGGGCAGTTCTATGTCGATACGAAGAACAACGCGGTCTACCACTCCGTGGGTAACGGCGCGGTGTCGGACTGGAAGAACGCTTAAACTACATACAACATGTCACAAGTCAACAAATACGCCGACAAGGCGGGTTACACGGCCGACAAGAACCGCAAGGGCACGCAGTCGGCGGTGTCATACATCGAGAATGACGGATCGCTCGTCTACGACGGCGTGAACGTCGTGGTGGACAAGCCGGCTGCCGGGGTTGGTGACCTCGCGGTCTTCGACAAGACCACGGGAACTATCCGCTTCGTCAAGGGTGCGACGCTTGTTGCAGAGCAGCTGCCGCCGCAGCTTGTCCCCGTGGCCGTGGTCTATGCCCGGCAGGGCGGGCGGGTGCTGATCGTGTCGCTTCGCAATGCGGCAAGCAGCGTTTGCTGGGCGTACTCTTACGAGGTCGCCCTATCTGGCTTCGAACTGTCTGCGGGGGGAACCTTCACGCTTCGTATCTATAATACCGACCACGCATTCACTTATGCCCCGGGTGCGACGCTCGCGGATATCGCCGCGCAGATCAATGCGGACGAGAAGATCAAAAACACTTATGGCTGGACAACCTCTGTCGATGAAGCAGGGGCACGAATTGTCATGTCGATAAACACATGGTCGCCCAATTATGTGCTTATCAACGTTACGAATGGCTGCCAAATCACCTATCCTCGGGAGAACGTGAGCTATCAGACAACACTCACGGGGATACTTATCAAAGGAACCAGAGAAGAAATTCGCCGCAAGAATGGTGTGAATTCAAATATGGCAGGTGGTGTCCTCGACCAGTTCGCGGAATATTATTCGGAGAGAGGCCAGGCAGCCACAGGACAAAAGCCGGGAAGCGGCATAGTCATTCGGGAGAGCGTTTTCACCGAGGCCGACAACCCCGATCTGGTTGCCGTGTATCCCACCTACAAGGACTACCTGTTCGCCGAGCACATGGCACAATATCCTACGGAGTTCGGGACGATGTTGCAGGATGGCAAGACCAACACGAACCTGATCGGGCGGCTTACCTTCGAGGATATTTACGGCAAAACACAGTACCGCTACCCGGCTGCCGCCGCAGCCCTCGACTTCGGCATCACCGTGGACGGAATGACGACGGGGCTGGAGGCGGGGGCATGGTGGCTGCCGTCGTCGGAAGAGGTCTACCTGCTGATGCACGACAGGGTGTGTTTCGCCGCTGACGTGGAAAAAGACCCTGTAAACCGTACGCTCTTACGCTTGAAAGCTACCACGTGCTATGGTTATTATTATTATGTCCATACTTCATGCGAGATGCAGGAGAGTTACATCTACATTTATAGAGGAAGGGACGGCTCTCTGGGCTATACAGGCAAGTGTTATAAATTCTCGTCCCGCCCGGTCTGCGCCTTATAATTATCTGAACCATGGAAACACAACGACAGATCGACACCCTCGAATCACGGCAGCTCGAATTACGGGCAGTCATGGCCAAGTCCGACGATAGGGCGGCCAAATGCAGTAAGTCCGGCCTTGACTTCCGGGCTACCTATCCTCTGGATTATGAGGAGTACGAAGCGGCCAACGCGGAGTACAACGCGAATGAAAAGACCCTTGCGGAGCTGAGGGCCCGGCGTGCCGAAGAGCTGGCCGCCGAAGAAACGGTTATGGACTTTCAAAATATTGAGCAATGAAGATGTATATGACCAACAAGCCCAACGGCGAGCCGTTCTATCCCGTAACCGTAGCCGAGGCCGTGCTTGTTTCCGAAGGAGAAACATTAGCCGCGGTGCTGAAACGGCTCGAACAGAGGATCGCAGAATTGGAGAAGTCGGAAGCGGCGCCCCAGGCGCAGACAAACGTGTTGCCCGAACAATAGAATACACCCTATGGAAGCATTGTGGAGATTTATAGAAAGGCTCTGCGAAAAAGTATGGCAGGTGTTGATCGGTGCCCTGGTGTACATGTTCAACGCCATAGCCCCCATACACGACATACTGACGGCCTGCATGATTATATTCGCCGCGAACTTTTTCACGGGCCTGTTCGCCGGCGTGCTCGTACAGCACGAAGGATTCATATTCCGCAAGGCTTTCAAGTGCATATCCGAGGCTGCGGTAATATCGGGACTGATGGCTATGATACTGCTCGTCGGGGACAACATCGACAACCACGACGGGGCGATGTCGGCGATCTCGCTCGCAGTATATGCCCTGATATATTTCTACGGGGTCAACATCCTCAAGAACCTGAACCGCATATTCCCGAAGAACCGATACATCGACTTCCTGTACTATGTGCTCTCGTTCGAGATGATTAAGAAGATTCCCTATTTGGAAAACTACAAACAAAAACAAAAGGACAAATGAAAAAGAAATGGATCGTATGGTGCATCGTTGCGGCCGTGGCCGTAGTGCTCGGAATCGTATTCCCGCGTTACATCCTCGTGGGGGTTGTTTGTGCTATGGCCGGATGGGTCGGGCATATCCTGTACACTAAACGTTTTGCCTGATGAAGCATTTTACAATGGCGGAGCTCACGCGCTCGGCCACGGCCCGTGCAAAGGGCCTGGACAATACCCCGACGGCGGAACACCGCTCCAATATCGAAATGTCCGTCGCGCAGCTGCTCGACCCACTGCGGGAGGCGTGGGCGGTGAAATGCGCCAATGAGCAGTGGGGCACGCCTGCAATCCGGGTTTCGTCCGGTTACCGCGGCTTCGCGCTCAACAAAGCCGTCGGGGGCTCTGCGACCTCGGCGCATTGCGTCGGCTTCGCGTTCGACCTGGTGCCGGACAACGGCCGGCTGGCCGACTTCAAGCGCTTTTGCCGTACGTGGCTCAAGGGCCGCGCCTTCGACCAGATGATCTCGGAGGACGAGGATGCCGCCGGCACGCCCCGTTGGGTGCATATAGGCTACAAGAACCGCCAGGGTGGCCAGCGGCGGCAGCTGTTGACCATGCGTGCGGGCAAATATATCCCCATGACGGCATGAAACGCTTGATCCTCTACCTGTTTGCCGCCCTTGCTGCCGGGGCGTTGCTCTTCGGCTGGGGGTACCGCCGGGGTGCCGCGTCGGTGGTTGTCGAAGAAATAACGCGCATCGACACGGTGTTCTACCCGCGGCCGGAACCGCTGCCCGGCACGTACCGCTTCGCCGACATCTCAGTGCCGGTGTTGCTCTTCGCGCCGCCCGACACGGTGACGGAGACCGTCGTTGTGAAAGTCGGGGCAGACAGCGTGCAGATGAAGGTGGCGATGGAAACGCGCCCCTACTCGGACAGCACCTACCGGGCACAGGTCAGCGGGCCCCGGATCGGCAACCTGCGGCCGACGCTCGACTGGATAGAAACCTATAACCGCACGACCACCCGACAGCAGGTAGTCACCCGGCGAAGCCGCTTCGCCCTGACCGCCGGGGTCGGGGCGGCGTACACGCCGCAAGGGTTTCAGCCTACGGTCGGCGTAGGAGTAGGTATTATTTTATGGCAATTCTGACAGGTACTTACGACATCATCATTCCTGTGCAATGGAAGAGCTGATTTACATATACTGGGATGACTTCCCATCGGTTGTAACCGAATAACGGGCCTTGGGGTACGGGCATAAAAAAGTCCCCAACGCTTTCCCGCATATACCACTATACGATTGTGCCAACGCACCACATTGAGGACTTATTCCTTGAATTGGTGTGTTGGCTTTTTGTATAGTGGTATAACAAATTTATAATAAAAAATCGGGAAAGCATATGCGTAAATCGGAGCTTTTTGCACAAATACTCGAATGTGTTGCATTTGAAACTGAAATAGCCAAAGAACAAATCCTTTCGAAGGATAAATTTCAAGATGTGGTCGATGCACGTTACATGCTCGTGCACTTCTGCCATAAAAACGGCATGTACATCACCGACATCGCCCGGATGATGCGCTTCTCCCGCCGGGCCATAGAGAAGATGGTCGCCGGGTTCGATGAACGCAAGCGATACAGCCACCCTATATTCGAAATACAGTGCGAACTTATTGCGAAGAAGTTGCCTCCCATCTGCGCCCCAATGAATTGATATGCCTGCCGCCCGCAGCCACCTTTGCAATGTTGCAACAGGTGAACGCCCGGCCTTGACAGGGGCGGCAATCATTCAATAATTATTAAAAATGGGTTCGGATAAAACTTATATTTTCGATGGAGGCGGCTCGGGTGGCGGCCTTGACATCGCGGCTCTCGTCTCGTCAATGATGGGCAACAAGGGCATGGATCCCAACCTCGTAGCGGCACTCATGAACGGTAACAACAACCGTGGTGCATGGGGCGGTGACGGGTGCTGGTGGATCTGGATCATCCTGCTGTTCTTCTGCTGGGGCGGCTTTGGTGGCAACGGCTTCGGCGGTAACAACGCCAATGGCCTTCCTGCGCAGCTCAACGGTGACGCCGGACGGGAACTTCTTATGAACGCAATCCAAGGGAACGGCGCAGCCATCAATCAGCTGGCATCGTCGCTCAACTGCTCTACGCAGCAGATTCAGAACACGCTGTGCAACATCCAGGGCACCCTCGGCATGTCAAGCCAGCAGATCATCAACGCTGTACAGTCGATGGGATGCCAAATCGGCAACCAGATCGCCGCGTGCTGCTGCGATATGAAGCAGGCCATCAATGGCGTCAATGTGGGCATGGAGCGCGGATTCAGTAGCGTTGCCTATGAAACACAACGTCAGACCTGTGATTTACAAAACACAATTCGCGAAACTTCTCAAAGCGGGACTACAGCGATAATTTCCAAACTGGATCAAATGCAGGCAGCTGCATTGCAGGATAAAATTGATGCCCTGCGCGAAAAGAACAGCACGCTGACCACGCAGCTCAACCTCGAACACCAAAACGCCTACATGGCCGGTGTTGTAGGACAGGCTGTAGCACCCGTGAACGCCGCTGTAGCGGCTTTGCAGAATGACGTGAATAGCATCAAGTGCAAGCTGCCCGAAACGGCTACCGTGCCCTATTCGCCTATTGTCGGTGTGCCTACGTGTATTGCCGCACAATATGGTCTCGGATATGGTGCAGGGTTTGGCTTTGGGGGGAGCGGCGGATTTTGGGGATAATGCTATTATTCGCCGATAGGTGAAATGTTCTTTGACTTACTGATAAGAGGCTTCCCAATCCGAAAGCCAGCGCCAATGAAATCCTTTCAATGTGCGAGTTGGTTTTCGAATGCATTCATATATTCCTCCGATGTGAAATCCGT
>ERZ773144.242-NODE-242-length-55246-cov-6.541900_pt1 | contig 55246 bp, 54 predicted proteins | sample MGYA00580849_ERZ773144 | MGnify/ENA primary metagenome ERZ773144 (study PRJEB29015, sample SAMEA2737861) | human gut metagenome | biome: human gut; feature: human-associated habitat; material: faeces | place: China | collected 2012 ...
TCCACTTCCATTGATAACTCTTTTCAATCCTATTTTTTCATATATATTCATAACTATTTCATCTCCATGTCATTTAGAAAAGTAAAGCTAATCCTCCAATAAGCATAGCTCCTATTATTGCTCCTCCTGCTATGTGTCTGTCAAATTTATAAAAAAGAGCTGCTCCTAAAAATGACCCTACTCCTGCTGGAATATTATATTGAATAGCAGATAATATGATAAGAGGACCAAGGAATCTTCCAGTAGCATTTCCAGCTCCCATCATTATTCCTGTACCACCAGCTGACATTCCATCAGGAACAGCCTTTCTAATAGCAATAATAATAATTCCTATGATTAACCCTATTACTAATCCTACTAATAAAGCTAAAGGAAAACTTTTTACAGGGCTTTCTATTCCAGAAGCTAATAACATAGCAGGTATCCCGATTCCTACTCCAGTCATTAGAGATCCTCCAATATCTAGCAATCCTACCAATGGTCCTTCCAATACTCTAGCAATAAGGAATCCAGCTGCATATCCTGCTGCTGCTGCATAATCCCCACTAGTTATTCCTTGTTCCAAAAGTTTTACAGTAAATATTTCATTAAAAGCTCCTACCCCATGAACAACAAACATATGAGTTCCTGCAAATATTGCTGCACATGCCATTCCTACTAATATTGGAAATGACATATCTGCTAGTAAAAAATTACTTTTTTTATTTTCCATAATTATCCCTCCAGTTTATATAACCAATCCAAGTTTTGCAAAGAATCCTCTAAAGTAAGCAATTACTACAAATAGAACTATTACTATAACTCCCATTATTTTTACAGATTTATTATATCCATTTTCATCAATAGTTTGTCCTATAAGAATACCTAAAACTATTCCTGGAACAGCATTTCCCATAATCATATGAGCCATTCCACCTAGAACTGTTGCCCATACTCCTGTTATCTTCCCTGCATCTAAAGCTGCAAGCCAGAATACTATTGGCATTACTGGATTAATCATTAAAGCTGCTGCAGGAGATAATATTTCTTTAGCTATTTGAGATAACGCTGTTGGTATAAGAGATGCAACAGTATTTAAAAAAGTTACTACTATAGCTCCTATAAATCCTCCCATTATTCCCATCTTTAATGGATCATGCATTGTTTCTTCCACATTTTTATTTTTTATCAGCAGACTTGCTGCTGCAAAGTTAGGAACTATTCTATGGAAAACATCTTGAGTAAGTGCCCCTGCTGCCATTACTGCTGCTGCTGCATTAAATAAGAACCCTAACCCAAATGAAAAATGTGCCATTGGATCTCCCTGACACGCGTTAAGTTCTCCCAGTGTACGAAACGCTCCCATTGATTGTGAATTAGGAGTGTGAAACATTCTAGCTGCCCCTGCTGCTACTGCTGCTCCCCCTATAAATCCAATAATTAATGACTTTATAACTATAACTATCATATTTTCCTCCCTCTTAGAGTTTTATATACTTGATTTCATACTCAATTTCCATTTCAATAAAATAAGTAGTTTTTTCTCTTGGCATAAAAAGTTCAAGAAATCTTTCTGTTTTCTTTTCTTCTTTTATATTAATTAAATATGTTTCTAAAGGTTCTAATTTTACTATGACTCCATCTGTTTCGTTCTGAACTTTCTTTCTGAATAGGGCAAAGACTTTCCCCAAAGCTTCCTCCTTTGTTTTTCCAGTTCCTTCTATACTCAAAGTTTTTACTTCTTTCTGTAACTTTGCCTCTTTCATAATTTTATGCCTCCTATTTTATCCTATAAGCCATTTACTCTTTTATATTCTTCTACTAATCTTCTTCCTAATTCTTCTGTATCTAAAAATCCAAATCCTACCACTTGGTATCCTTGTTTAATAGCTGTAACTCCAGCATCAACTGATCTTAAATGTGAAGTTGCTTTATACCCATATTTTGTTTGTGCCATTATTGCTCCAGCTCCTCCACTTCCACAAAAAGAAATTCCAAATGTTGCATTATTTTCTTTCATTACATCTCCAAGCTTCATGTCTGCCGCCATACCAGGTACAACTATTGCCTTTCCTCCAGCTGCTTCTACTCCCTTTGCTACATTTTGACCTTTCCCAAGTCTGTGTGCTATTACTACTACGATTTCTTTTTCCATCTTTTTTACCTCCTAAAGTATATTATATCATCAATTAATTTTCTTGCTGCATTTCCATAGCTAACTGTAATTGAATAGCTGCAAGAACTATTTCCATTCTGTTTAAATCTCTCTTATATTTTTCTGCCAAAGGCATAATTATTTTTTCTGAAACCTCTATTGCTTCTCTTTCCACTTCATCCTCTGGACAGTCATCTCCACAATCTAATCCAATATCTTCTTTTAATCTCTTTGCCAAACTTACCATATGTGCATAAAATACAAGTTTAAAATCTGGAAGAAATTCTATTTTTTCTTCTGCCAATATCTTAGTTGTATGGTCAGCATCAGGAAGATACATTTCAAATTCCTCATCTGTCATTTTTAATCTTGTTTGAACATCTTTCAATAAATCTTTCACTAAATATCCTCCTTTTTAATTAATTCATCTTTTATAAATACATACTTTGTCTTTATATATTTTTCTGCTGTTATTACTTTATTTACACTGTCTTTTAATTCTAACTTCCCATTTTCCACTATATCAAATATAGTAAGATCTCCCATATAACCCTCTTTAAGTTCTCCAAGTCCTTTTAATTTAAAAGCTCTTGCTGGTTCATATGTAACTTTTTCTACACATTTTTCCACTGACCATCCAAGATATATCATTTTATTTATTGTATTCTCTAGGCTTCCCACTGGTGTAATTATATTTTTAGAATAAATATCAGTACTTATTGTGTTTGCTTCAAACCCTTCTTTTATTCCCACTTCTGCTGTATCCAGAGAGAAGCTTTCTGAACCATGTCCTATATCAAAAAGAACTCCACGTTTTATTGCTTCTCTAACTTCAGGAATAACTTTCCCTTCTCTTACCAATCCATTTACTTTATTATTGTAACAGTGAGTAGCTATATCTCCTTTTCCTAATAATTCTAACACTTCTTCTATTTTGGGAGGAGCATTACCTATATGTACAACTAGTGGAACTTCTAATTCAGAAGCTATTTTCTTTCCTTCTGCTATTGGTTTTATTCCATTTTCTTTTACTACTGATGCACTGGCTCTAGCTTTTAATCCTACTATTATTTCTAGATATTTATTTAATGCTTCTTTTATTTTTTCTTTATCTATATTTTTCATATCACTAAGTTCACTTTTTATTTTCAATCCCATAGATGAAATATTTAATAATGAATATACTCTTGTTTTAGACTTTTTTATTATATTTTCAACAAAGTCTTCTATTGTTTCTCCACCAACTGTTCCTGCATCAACTACTGTTGTAACTCCTTTTTTTACTCCTATTTCATCTGGAAATACTCCATTTGTATCTTCAGAAGGATAGCAATGTACATGTATATCAATAAATCCTGGTGCTATTATGCTATCTTTTACATCTATTACTTCACTGCCCTCTTCATTGATATTTTCCCCAATCTTTTTTATTATTCCATCTTCTATTAATATATCTGCTCTTGTCATATGAAAATTATTCTTACCATCTAAAAGTCTTCCATTTTTTATAAGAGTTTTCATTTTCAATTTTACCTCCTGTTTTTGTATCATTTTAAAACAATAATTCTTTTTACCAACCTCATCATCTTGATATCAGTTATACATTTTTTATTTTACTTTGTCAAATTTTCAATTTTCGTCGTTATTTTTCATATAACACTATATTTGTCTAAGTAATTTCTTAAACTATATGTTTATTTTATTGAATTTTTATGCTATTATTTCTTTATAGACGATTTTTAATTTTAAATTTTATCGTTTATAAAATAGAAAAAATATAAAATATCGTATAAAATAATTTTGAAAAGGGGGAATTTTTTTGAAGAAAAGTTTTAACGATTATATCAGTTTAAGTGAAAAAGAGATAGATATCAAATTTAATAAAGTTTTTTCAAAAAAAGAAAAAATTCTCTTTGATTTTCTGTTAAAAGATAAAGAAGATATCTTAAATAATAATATTCTAGTTCCAATATTAAAAATAAAAAAACTTTTACTCTTGGGAGAATTAGAAAATATTCTTAAAATATTTCAAAAGCTCACTGAAAAAATAATTATCTATACAGTTTTTAAGCTGGAATTAATTGAAAAAAAGGGAGCTTTCTCTATTATTTCTTCTTACCACATAGAAAAAAATAATATTAAAGTAATCTTTACTGAAGAATTTAGATCTATTTTTCAAAAAAATTCTTATTTTCAAAAAAATGATTTTGATATATTACTTTTTTTTCAAAATGATTATGCTATTGCTCTATATAATTTTCTTAAATTTAATATATCTATGAATAAATCCATTGAGATTTCTATATATAAATTGAAAAGTTTATTGGGATTGGAAGAATCATATGATAGATTTTTTGATTTTGAAAAAATGATACTTAGACCAGCATTTCAAGAAATATCAAAAGTAACTAAAAAAAATATTGAGTATACAAAAATTAAGAATAGAGATTCTTCTAACTCTAAAATTATAGGATTACTTCTTGAAATAAAAGATATAAATGAACAAGAGAAAGTAACTCTTACTAATAATATTATAGAAAAAATAGAAACAGTAATTTCAGCCACAGATATAAAAAAAGACCTTTGGGCAAAAATCTTCAAATCTCTGGATGATAAAAGTTATGATTATATAATAAAAAATGTAAATTACAGTATAGCCCATTATCCTAAAAATGGTTTTAAACTTTTCTTTGAAGAGGCTCTTGATCTAAATTATGCTGAAAATAGATTTAAAAATAAAATTACTAAATTTTCTGAAACATTTAAATGTATTGAGAATATTGAAAAAAAGTATACTTCTCTCGCTCAACTTCATTCTGATTTATTTAAAATACTGGCAAATTTAAAATTCAATTATCTTACTTTAAATCCTCAATTTTTAAAATCTCTCCAGTCTTTAAAAGTGAGAAAAGAATTGGAATATTTTGATAATGATTTTATAATATTTGCTGAGTATAATGATAATGAAATAAGCTATATCTCTTTGTTTGAAAATTAAATATAAAAATAAAAGAGGCTGTTGCAAATTCTAAATAACCCAATTACCAAAAAAGCTGACTTGAAGTTTTCCTTCATGACAGCTTTTTCTTTTTAAATAAAATGAAAGAGGCTACACAAATTAGTTTATAAATCACTAATTTGCAATAGCCCCTTAATTATTTAAAAATTTACATAATATCCATATTCTTTAAAAAGATCAACTACCTGTCCTACATTTTCACTTTTTACAAGAACATGGAAATCTTCTCCTTTTAATAAAAGAGATTTAAATCTTTCATCTCTTGTTATTGTACTGATAAGTTCTCTATCATTTTTAAGCTTTAATACAACAAATTGATGTTCTGCCCTTATAGCACTGCTTTTTTCTACCAAATCGTCAAAAAATCCCTGCCATAACTCATTAAGATTATCAGATATTTTGGCTTTAAATTCAGTTATTCTCTCTTCAAGTTCCTGATATCCATTCAGCCCTCTAAGAAAATTTTCTTTTGTAAATTTATACTTGTTAATAGCTATTTTTTGAGATACTCTCTCTAAAAACATAGTTTTTACTGGAACATCTCCTATTATTGTAGCTATAAGCCTATCTTCATCCAGAATTACTTCACCTTCATCTTTTGTACATGCAAAATCAAAATCATCTATTCTTCCCAAACAATATTTTCCTAAAGCTGTTATTTTTATATATTTAAGTCCGTCATATTTACTCAAATAACCATTTTTAAGATACAAGCAATTATTAATAGATGGATAATCATAATACAATTCTAATACTCCCATAGTTCCAAGAATAAATAATACTGATTTTATAAATGGAATAACAACATATGCAAGATATCTTTCATAATTTAATATTTTTGTTCTTTCATAGTTGGCCTCATTTATATAAATATAGTCATATGCATCTTTTATATCTATTATTTCTATAAATTCATCTCTATATAATATAGCTTTTATTATATTATCTACACTTACAATTTTATCATTAGGCACTTCATCAATTATTTTTTTGATAGTAATAAGTCCTCTTTTTATTTCTTCCTTAGATTTCCATATATTTTTTACACCCTTTAGATAATTTAAATATAAAGAAGTATAATGATAGTTTTCTTCTTGTATCAATTCTCCCTCAAGGAAATCCTTCACTATTTTTTTTATATTAGAAACCCTAAAATAATCTTCATTCATATACTTTTCTTTTACTAAAAAGAAAAATAATGCTATGGTTTCAGTTTTTAAAAAATCCAAGTCCTTTGAATTTTCATAATATTCATTAATATTACAATATTTTTTCATATTAACTTTTGATTCTTTTAATATTTTTCCACTATTAGATAAAATTATCCCACCCTGTTTATAAAAGTCAAAATAAATTTTCAGATTTTCTGCCAATTCCTTTTCATTATTATTTACAAGGCATTCTTCTATTTTAGTTAGAGGAATTATATCATATTCAGGAGGTTTTATCATAAATTGTCTTATAACTCTTATCAAGTCATAATCCATATATAAATATTCACCTCTTTTATTATCTTTATCTGCTTTAAAAAATAAATACTCTTCTTTTAAATCTTTGTTTAAATCATAATTATTTTCCAATTTCAGATATTTTTCTCTATCTTTAGATGGAATGAAAAATTTCTCATTCCACATTATTTCCTCAAAAACTTTTTTCACATCAGTATCTAATGTTTCAAACACAGAACAAAATATTTCCTCTTTTAGATATATCTGCTCTATTAAATCCATAAAAGTTTGTTTGTTGCTATTTTCACAAATTAAAGATATTTCAAAAAGTCCTAAATTACTTCCTATATATCCTTCGGCTATCCAGTCCAGAAAATATCTGTTATATAATCTAAACAAAATATCTTTAGGGTAGAACTCATTTAGTGCTTCTCTAAATCTGTCTTTACTTATTCCCATTTTATTTTCTCCCTGTAATCTATTCTCCAAGTATAAATTCAATATCTTTTTCTGTAAGAACTTTCATAGATGAGCTGTCTTCAGATATTAAATTATCTAATAACTTGCTTTTTGTATCTTGCAGCTGTAATATTTTTTCCTCTATTGTATCCTTTAATATTAACTTATATGAAAACACTGTTCTGTCCTGTCCTAATCTATAAGCTCTGTCTATTGCCTGATTTTCTACTGTTTTATTCCACCATGGATCATATATAAATATTGTGTCAGCAGCAGTAAGATTTAAACCTACTCCTCCTGTTTTTAATGTCATAATGAAAACTTTATATTTACTGTCTTTTTGAAATCTATCAACTAAAGACTGCCTATCCTTTGTGCTCCCAGTCATTGAAAGATAATTTATTCCATATTTCTTTAAATCTTCACATATGTTCTCTATAGAATTTATATAATTTGTAAATACAAGTACCTTATGTCCATTCTCCACAGCTTCTACTATATTATTTACCAAAACTTCTCTTTTACTTGAAGTAACTCCATTACTTTTAGCTTCGGGACAGCTTGTTATTTGTCTGAGTTCATTAAGAGCTTGAAGAATAAAAAATTGTGTTTTCCCTATTCCATTTTCTTTTATCTGGTTATTTACCATTTTGTAATAGTAACTTCTTCTTTCCTCATAAAGCTTTTTCTGCTCTGTATTCATTTCTATAAACATAGTTTTTTCTATTTTATCTGGTAAATCTTTAAGTACCTCTTTTTTCACCCTTCTTAATATAAAAGGATAAATTTTCTTTTTTAATTCCTCAATTGCTTCCTGATCATTTTCTTTTTGTATAGGTATAGCATAATAATTATTAAACTCCTCTGCAGTTCCAAACATTGCTGGATTTAAAAATCTAAATAGAGAATACAACTCTCCTAGATTATTTTCAATAGGAGTTCCACTTAATGCTATTCTATTTTTCGAATTAAGAAGCATTATTGCTTTTGTTGTCTGTGCATTTATATTCTTTATATTTTGAGATTCGTCAAGAATTATTGTATCAAATTTCATTTCTTTTAAAGTTTCAATATCATTTCTTATTGTGCCATATGTAGTAAGTATTACACAATTTTTTTTAATTATGTCTATACTTCTAAAGTTGCCATAATAAATTCCTACTTTTAATTTAGGACTGAATCTTTTTATTTCCCCTTCCCAGTTATATATCAAACTTTTAGGCATTATAACAAGACTTTTTTTACCTCTTTCTTCATGAAGTCTTGTCAATACTGCTATTGCTTGGAGCGTTTTTCCAAGCCCCATATCATCAGCCAAACATCCTCCTAAATTATTATCCATAAGATATGCCAACCATTTAAATCCATATTCCTGATATTCTCTAAGTTGAGCTTTTACATTAGGTGGATCTATTTGATAATTTTTTACATTATTTATTCCTTTGAAAAAATCTCTGCTTCTATTCATTTCTTGTGAAAATATTTTATCTTCTATTAATTCTTCAACTAATGGTAAGTCAAAGAATGATAATTTCACTTTTTTCTTATCACTATCTTTAAAAAGTCTTTCTAATTTTTCTATATATTTTCTATTAATAAGAGCACTTGTCCCATCACTAAGCATTATATAAGAGTCTTTTCTATATGATGAAAGTACATCTAATATAGAAAATTTTTCTCCTTCTATTTCCAGTTCTATCTCGCCTTCAAGAAAATCTATAGAATGGCTGAAATTTCCAACTACTTTAGGTTTTACTGCTTTTATATTGTACTTCCTTAATTTATCTGTTCCAACTACCTTATATTTTGATGCAAGCTGCAAAAGTTCCTTCATTATAAATTCTTTAGCAAGTTTTTCCTGCAATATAATAAGATTATCCTCATCTACATAAAATCCAGTTTTTATTTTTATATTTTTCTGCAGTCTAGCCAATACTTTAGCTATATCCTCCATAGCTTCTGGCAGTCTGCTTAAATCAACTTCGCTTATAAATATTTTTTTTTCAAGATTATTTACTACTGCTGTATATTCTATTTCATTTTTCTTTAAAAATTCATAGTCCATTGTAGATATCATAAGGGTTACTTGAAGGTATAGACTATTATCCTGAGATATTTTTTCTATTATTATCTGTGGAACTGGAGTATTTTTTTCTCCTTGTACTACTTTATAATCCTGATACTCTATTTCTATATTTTTAAAATATTTCATAGTTATTGTTATAAAATTTTCAAGTTCTTTTTTATAAATATTTCCTACTAATTCTTTTATAGTATGAAGCCCATTATCTTCATTTTCTAAAATATAAAAAATATTATCTCTTACAACTAATTCTTCATTTATTATTTCAAAATCACTAAAACTACCATTCAACAGAAGTTCAGTATATAATATATTTTCATCTTCTTCTTTTTCTTTTATTATCAAAGAAAGAGTATTATTTTCCTTTACCCACTGTATTTTATCCATGTTTTCATCAACAAACTTATCATTATCAATGAGTTGTGAAATAAGATTTGAATGCTCACTTAAATAAGCTTCCTGATACTCTTTTTCCCAATCAATAAAAAAACTGTCTTCTTTTATTCCTTTTATATACGAAAGAATTGATTGTGTTTTATTTGTATAATCATCTATTTCAACAAAATCTAAACTATTTAATACTGCTCCATCAGAAAAAACTGGCACTATATATTTTCCTTTTTTATCTGTTTTCAGCATAAAGTAGATACTGTCTAATCTGTAATCCATTTTTTCCCAATTCATACCCATTTTCCTTATCATAATTTTATTTAACATATATTATATCAAATAATATATGGTTTATCAATGTTTAAATTTTTTCTAATTCCTATTTAGCGCTTTTTTTAAGAGATTATATCTGTAATTTCTCTAAACATTCATTTATCACTATGCCTTTTGTTCCTGTTTCTTTCAAATCATTACAAAATTCTTTTATTATATTATAACTTTTTCCAAAATGCATTGGAATAATATTATCAGGTTGAAGTTCCTGAACAAAATATTTTCCTCCTAAAAAAGCATTATCCTCTAAACGTGGATCAACAGGAAAGAAAGCTATATTTATTTTTTCATTATTTTCCTTTATATCTTCTATTATTTTTTGAAAGGACTTTTTCATAAATTCCTCTTCTTCTTTTGTATCATCTGCCCAACACCACCAGTTGAGATCTCCTGCATGAAATATAACCTTATCCCCCATTTTTATCCAAAAAGATACTCCAGCATCAGTAGATCCATACATTTTTATATCTAATCCTTCTACCTTGATTTTATCTCCTTCTGAAACTGTGTAGTATCTTTCAGGTATTGTTTTCAATTTTATATCACTGCTAAGTACATAAGATACCTGCGGATTTTTCTCCTGCCATTTCAATATTTCAGAATTAAAATGATCAGCATGTATGTGAGAAGAAAAAACTATTACTTTTTTATCCATCTCCATAACAAAATCTTCTATATTAATTAAAGCTTTTTTCTTTCTTGGAGTCTTGTAATAATCAAAAATTAAAACATACTCTGAATTTTCAACTACAAAACAGCTGTGATAGATATAATAAATATTCATATTTTTCCTCCTTTTAAATTTAGACTATATATTATACCATCTTTCTTAAAAATCTAAAATCAAAATTTTTTAGTTTTTATTTTTAATAAATTTTCAAAATTTTGAAAAGTAAATTCATTTTAATATTATAAATAACAAGAATTTAATAAAATACTTTTTTCATTAAAATTTTAAAGATGAAGTGAAGCTATTTAAAAAATCTTATTCTCTATTTTTATATAATGTCATAATTATTTTAATTTTTAATTAAGTTGATAGATAATAAAAAAAATGCTACAATAATTTGTAATAACACTATAGAACTATTTTAGATTTCACTTAAAATAACTTTGATTTATAGAACTAAAAAAATTTTTATAAAAACAAATGTCGACTTTCAACAAACAACAAAATAATAATATTATTATATATACTAAGGATGGAGAGGAATATGGGTATTTTTAAACCAATAACAAATACAAATTTATATGTTGAAGTAATAAATTCTATTATTACAGCTATTGCAACAGGTGAACTCAAATCAGGAGAAAAAATAATTGAACAAACTATTGCTACTGAAATGAATATCAGCAGGGCTCCAATAAGGGAAGCTATAAGAGAACTTGCAGCTCAGGGAATTGTTGAATATATTCCTAAAAAAGGGGCAACAGTTGCCACACTGAATAAAAAAAGTATAGAAGAAACTTATTCTCTTCGTGCTCTTTTAGAAGGAATGGCAGTAAGCCTTGCTATAGATAATTTTACACCAGAAGATATAAAGACCATGGTATCTCTTTCTAAGACTATGACAGAAAGCTTGAAAAAACAAGATGTCGAAAACTTCATTAATTGTGATGTAGCTTTCCATAATCTTATCTGCCAGAGATCAAACCATACAAAACTTCAAAAATTAATAGAGAATTTTGTTCTCCAAACACAGCTTTATATGAGAATGTCAAAGTATAATATGTTGATAAACTCAAGCCTTTCTATTGAATATGGGGTACATGACAACCTCATAGAATTAATTAAAGAAAAGGATAAAGAAAAGGCAGAAAAAGAAATGAAAAATCATATAATGACTTCTGGAGAAGTTCTTATTAATTATCTTTTAAAAAGTGATGAAATATAATCGTTATACTATCAAGGACTAAGTCTTGTATTTTACAAGGTTCAGTCCTTTTTATATTCATTTTTAAATACAAACATACTGATAAAAAACCGTTTTGTAATTTTTCAGAATATTTTTTAATTTTTTCTATTGACAAATTAAAAATTTGGGGGTATCATTCAAGTAGAAAGTTGATTGTCGACATTTAACAAAAAGTATTTTCTTTGAAAGTTACAAGGGGGAAAAATGAAATTATACAATATGAATATCCCTTCTAATGTCTATGGAGGGTTTGGAAGTCTAGAACACATTGAAACTATTTTAAATAAAGAAAAAGTTTCTAATGTTATAGTATTTACCGATAAAGGTGTTAGAGGAAGCAGTTTCTTTTCTGCAATAATTGAAAAGATTAAAAACACAAAAGTAAATTATAACATAATAGATGATCTAGCTACTGAACCAAGCTACCATGATGTAGAAAAGGTTATGGAAGAACTGGACAAATATAAAAGCGATTTTATCATAGCAGTAGGTGGAGGAAGTGTAATGGACATTGCAAAATTATGTTCAATCTTAAAAGATGCTTCTTATGCAGTAAAAGATCTTTTAAAAAATCCATCACAAGGAAGCAAACAGATAAAATCATTAATGATTCCAACAACTTGTGGAACTGGTTCAGAAGCAACATGCAACTCAATAGTTGCTGTTCCTGAAGAAGGACTTAAAGTGGGAATTGTAAATAATGGTCTTATTCCTGACTATGTGATATTGGACCCAGCAATGATAGAAAAACTTCCTAAGAAGCTTATAGCTTCTACTGGAGTAGATGCTCTTGCTCACTGTGTAGAATGTCTTACTTCTAAAAAAGCTAATCCTTTCAGTGACTTATATGCACTGGCTGGAGGAGAACTTATATTTAATAATATAAGGAAAGCTTATCTGAATCCAGACGATATGGAAGCAAAAACTAATATGCTTATGGGAGCCTTTTATGGAGGAATAGCAATAACTTCATCAGGAACTACAGCAGTCCATGCACTTTCTTACCCACTAGGAGGAAAATATCATATCCCTCATGGAATCTCTAATGCAATAATGATGAGCCCAGTAATGGAATTTAATAAAGATGCCTGCTTAGAGCAATTTTCAAGAATGTGCGACCGTTTAAGACCAGATATGAGTAAAAATACTCCTGAGGAAAAAGCTCAATACATTATAGATGAAATAAAAAATATTGTTGAAGTTACAGAAATACCTGTTAATTTAAAAGAATTTGGAGTAACTATGAATGATCTTGATTTCTTAGTTGATGCTGGAAGTAAAGTAACTAGACTACTTTCAAATAATTTAAAGGAACTTAGCCTAGATGATATTAAAAATATTTATTTAAAAGTTTTAAATTAGGAAGGTGAAGAAATTGAATAAACTGCCTATAATAGGAATCACTATGGGAGATCCAGCAAGTATAGGTCCTGAAATATCTCTTAAAGCTTTAAATAACAAAGACATATATGACAGATGCAGACCTGTTGTCATAGGAGATGCTTCAGTGATGAAGAAAGCTATTGAGTACACAGGATTAACTAATCTAAAGATTCATTCTATCAAAAATATATCAGAAGCTCTATTCCAGCATGGAACTGTAGATGTCTATGATATGGGAATTGTAAATCCTGAAGACTTTGAAATCGGAAAAGTTTCAAAGTCAGCTGGAAATGCAGCTTTCCAATATGTAAAAAAAGTAATAGAATTAGCACAAAACAATGAAATAGATGCTACTATTACAAATGCTCTCAATAAGGAATCTATAAATCTTGCTGGGCATCACTACTCTGGGCATACTGAAATCTATGCTGAATTCACAAAAACAAAGAAATATACAATGATGCTTGCTCATGAAAATTTAAGAGTTGTACATGTAAGTACTCATGTATCTTTAAGAGAAGCTTGTGACAGATGTAAAAAAGAAAGAGTATATGATGTTATAAAAATAGCTGATGATGCTTGTAAAAAACTTGGAATAAAAAATCCTAAAATTGGAGTGGCAGGACTTAATCCCCACTGTGGTGAAAATGGTCTTTTTGGTACAGAAGAAGTAGATGAAATCATCCCTGCAATAGAAAAAGCTCAGCAGGAAGGTATCAATGTAATTGGTCCTATCCCTCCTGACACTATCTTTTCTAAAGCTCGTGGAGGATGGTATGACATTGTTGTAGCTATGTATCATGATCAGGGACACATTCCTTTGAAAGTTATAGGATTTGTATATAATCAAAAAGAGCAGAAGTGGGAAGCAGTTGCTGGTGTAAATATAACTTTAGGCCTTCCTATACTAAGAAGCTCTGTAGATCATGGAACAGCCTTTGATCAATCAGGAACTGGAACAGCAAATGAATTGAGTCTTATAAATGCAATAGATTATGGAATCAAGTTAGCAGAAAACAACATAAAATAAAAATAAAATTGGGGGTAAATCATGAAAAAATTGTTATTAATGTTATGTTTATGCGGAACATTTGTAGCTTGTGGTGAGAAAAAATCTGAAGATGCAGCAACAGCAGCTGGAAAAAAAGTCCACTTAACATTTGCAACTCAAGAAGTAGGGACAGGAGCATATCAATATGCATCTGCTATATCTAATATCTTCTTAAAAGGACTTCCTGAAGGCTCAAATATTGACCTTACTACTGAATCTCCTGGTGGAGTTGGAGCTCCAATAGTTTTGGAAAATGAACAATGTGACATTATAATGAGTAATGCAGGACCTGCAAAATGGTCTGAAGAATCTGGAATATTAGGAAAAGAACCTACAAAATCTACAACAGCTATTGCTGGTGGATTAGGACATGACTTCTTAAACGTTTTATTTACAAAAGAGTTTGTTGATAAAACTGGAATCACAACAGTAGAAGAATTAGTAGAGAAAAAATATCCAGTAAGAATAGCTATCAAAAAAATAGGTACTCTTGGAAACCTAGCTGGAGTTAAACTTTTTGAAACTTTTGGTGTTACATTTGATGATATCAGATCTTGGGGTGGAAGTGTTGATTTATTAGGTGGAGATGCTATAAAGATTTATCTTCAAGATGGTAAAGCAGATATGACTATTGACCATGTTGCTGCTGGCCAAGCAAATACTACTGAACTTTGTATGACTAAAGCTATGTATTTCCCTCAATTGAGCCAAGATACTTTGAATAAACTTGCAAATGCAGGATTTGATTATATTGATATTGATGCTAATACATGGAATGGACAAACAAATGTTATTAAATCTGTTGGTTCTCAACAAGTTATCCTTGTTCATAAAAATATGGATGATGATACAGCTTACAGTCTAGCTAAATCTCTTTGTGAAGGAAAAGATGAACTTGCTTCTCAACTTGCAGCTTTATCTTATTTCAATCCTGCAACAGCAGGAACTCCTGCTCAAACTGGAGTTAAATTACATCCAGGTGCAGAAAAATACTACAAAGAAAAAGGATACTTAAAATAAAATTAACTTTAACTGAATGTGATAATACTAAGGGTGATCTTTGATCACCCTTATATAAAAAGGAGATAAAATGGAAAAAAGTTCTAATAGTATACGAAATTATATTCTGAATACAATTGTTGTCATTTTCATTGGATTCCAATTGTATTTAGCTTTGATAAAACCATTGGATCCTATGCTTCAAAATCCAATGCACTTGATTTTGGCTCTTTTGGTTATTTTTATAGTAAATCCTGCTGATAAAAATTCAGGAAAAAAATGGATGAAATTGTTGGACATCCCATTTTTTGTAGGTATCATTTTTCTGCTTTATTATACAATAGTTGAGTTTCCTCGTCTTAGTATCAGAGTACAATATGTAGATATTGTTACTTCTATGGATAAAATGGCAACTATTATCTGTATACTGGTTCTGCTTGAAGCTGTTCGTAGAACTCTTGGAAAAATACTTTTCATATTTATACTTCTGTTTATAATATATGACTGGCTTGGAATGTATTGTCCAGGAATATTGTACTTTAAAGGTACAAATATGAGAAGCTTTACTGAAACAATGATGCTTGGTTCAGGAGGAATTTTTGGAACACCTCTATATACTTCTGCAACAAGTTTATTCTACTTTATTCTATTTGGAGCATTCTTCTCTCAATGCGGTGGAGGTCAGCTGCTTATAGACTTTGGTATGAAATTTTCCAATAAAAGTGCTGGTGGACCAGCAAAAGCTGCCATCATCTCTTCTGGTCTTATGGGAATGATATCTGGAAGTGCTGTTGCCAATGTATCAACTACTGGGGTAATGACTATCCCTATGATGAAAAAAGTAGGGTATGAGCCTCATCAGGCTGGAGCTATTGAAGCTGTTGCTTCTACAGGTGGACAGATTATGCCTCCAATCATGGGAGTAGGAGCTTTCATCATGGCAGAAATGCTTGGAGTTCCATATAAGACAGTAGCTTTTGCAGCAATTATTCCAGCTCTTGCATATTATGGTTCAGTATTCTTCCTTGTTACATTCATGGCTAAAAAAGAAGCTATAGTATCTGATAAAGAAGCTGTAACTATTGAAATAAAAGATCCTCTTCTTGAAAGAGTTTATATGATAATTCCTGCAATCGTTCTGGTTATATATATCATTTCAGGAAAATCATTGATGAGAAGTGGAATGGTTGGTATATTTGCAGTTCTCCTTTGCAACTTATTCAGTAAATTCTACAAAGGGGGAAAATATTATCAATCTCTTAGAACAACAGCTGATACTGCTGTAGATGGCGTTAAACAAGCTTCTAACATCGCTATACCCACTGCTGCCTGTGGAATAATCATTGGTGTTGTTATTCAGTCAGGACTTGCTACAAGATTCTCTAATATAATTGCTAAAATAGGTACTTCTCATTTAAGTATAGCTCTTATAATAGCAATGTTTGGATGTATGCTTCTTGGTATGGCTCTTCCTACAGTTGCTGCTTACCTGGTATCAAATATACTTTTTGTACCTGTATTGATAAAACTTAATGTAAATCCATTATCTGCAAATATGTTTGTATTCTACTTTGGAATAATGGCTCAAATTACTCCTCCAGTATGCCTTGCTTCTTATACTGCAGCAGGAATAGCTGGTGCTGATTCCTTGAAAACAGGATTCACAGGCTTTATGTATGCACTGGTTGCTTTCTTAGTACCATTTGTATTTGTTTACAATCCAGAACTTCTGTTAATGGGAACTCCAGGAGAAATTGCTAAAGCTACAGTTATTCTGTTCTTTGGAACATATCTTCTTGCAGGAGCAATTTCAGGATATATGGTAGCACCACTCAATAAATTCAACAGGGCTATCCTCTTTATTGGTGCGCTTTGTATGATTGCTCCAGAAACTATAACAGATATAATTGGATTGGTTATTGGAGTATATATAATTGCTGCTGGTCTTCTTAAAAAGAAAAAAGTTCCAGTAGAAGCATAAGGAGCAGTTAAATGATAATAGATAAAATAGAAAATATATCATTTTATGAAGGAATAGTAAAAAATCTTTCTGCAGCAGTTAAAACATTAGGAGAATTTAAAACTTTTGAAACTGGAAGATATGAATATGATTGGGGATTCTTCATGGTTCAAGAGGGAGTTACTAAAGGAATTGCAGAAGGAAATTTTGAAACTCATGACAAGTATATAGATATTCAGATCCTTTTAGAAGGGTCTGAAGTCCTTGCTTGGGCTGAGCATAAAGAATTATTTGATCCAGAACCATATAATGAAACAAAAGATGCTACTTATTATAAGAACGGCAGTCTTGAAAACAGAATTAAAATAACTCCTGAAATGTTCTATATATGCTTTCCACATGATGGACATAAAGCAGTAAGACATACAGAATTCTCAACAAGATATAAAAAACTTGTTTTAAAATTACCAAAATAATAAAAAAGGGGATATAAATATGGATTATACACACCACAAAGTCGTTATTGCTGGAATGGGATTAGCAGCTCTGGCATCAGCAGCAAGAATGTATGAACTTGGTATAAGGGATATTGCAATTTATACTAAAGGTTATGGCGGAAGTCCAGTTATAGCTGCAATAAATTTTGTTTTGCCTGACAATCCTTATGGAGATACCATAGAAAAATATGCAGAAGATATGTTCAATGCAGGTTATAGAATAGCCAATAGAAAGCTTGTAAATGAAATGGCTGAAAATACAATGAATGGATATGACCTTCTCACTAGATGGGGAGTCGAATTTGCTAAAAATCCTGATGGAACTACAAAGCTCAGACACGTATCTGGACATACTTTTCCAAGATCTCTATGCTCTACTAAAGAGTTAATAGGAGTGGAAATTGTTGATAAATTAATAGCTTCTTTAAAAGAAAAAGGAGTTAAATTCTATGAAGGATATGAATGTGTAAAAGTTCTAAGTGATAAAAATAAAATCTATGGAATCACAGTTAAAGATAAAAATGGAAATTTAGAAAATGTTTATTCTGAAATTGTCATAGCTGCATGGGGTGGAGTAGGAAATCTGTTTGGTTCTTCTACTTATCCAATGGATATCAAAGGAAATACTCTCTCAATAGCTAAAGAAGCTGGAGCAGATTTAATAGATGTAGAATTTTTAGAATATGAGCCTATGGTTGTAGCATATCCTCCTGGAGCAGTTGGAGAACCTTGTCCTACTGCTATGCTTGGAGAGGGAGCTTATTTACTTAATTCAAAAGGAGAGAGATTTCTTCTTAAAGTAAGACCCCAGGGAGAAGCTGGCTCACCTAAGACATTGCTGAACAAACAAATATGGAAAGAAGTTAATCTAGGAAATGGAACTGAGCATGGAGGAGTTTATGTTGATTTAAGACACATAGACAGAGAAGTGTTGAAAGCTTATCCATGGTTCTTTGATCGTTTGATGGAAAATGGAGTAGATCTCAATGAGCAATTATTAGAGGTAAGTCCTATGGCTCACAGCTTCTCTGGAGGAATCAAAGTGGACAGCAATTATGAATCTACAGTTAAAGGACTATATGCTATTGGTGAAGCTTGCGGTGGAATCCATGGAGCCTGCCGTTGTGCTGGAAATGCAGCCAGTCAGGCAGTTCTTTCAGGATTGCTTTGTGGGCAGGCAGTTGCTGAAGCTGCTGCAAATAAAACTGAAGAAAAGAAAGAATTTTCTATTGAATATAACACTGACAAAGAAGTATACAATAAATATGTTCCTCAAATAAAAGAAATAGCTGTTAAAGCTTTAGGAATATACAGAGATGGAAAATTACTAGAAGATGCAAAGAAAATCATTGCTGATATCTTGGAAAAAGATGAATTAGCCAAAGATACAGAAACTTTACAAATAGCAGAGTCTATTTACTTCATGCTGAAAGCTGCTTCTGAACGTAAAGAGAGCAGAGGAACTCACATGAGATTGGATTATCCAGAAGAATCTAAAGAATTTGAAAAAGAAATCACTATTTAATCGAGGGGGAAAATATAAATGAAAAATGTAGAAATAAAAGGAGTTATAGTACCTCTATTAACTCCTATGAATGCTGACGAAACAATAAATGAAAAAGAATTGAGAAATCAGGTAAATCACCAAATTGAATCAGGAATACATGCATTATTTCCTCTTGGAACAAATGGAGAAGCTTACATATTAAGTCATGAAGAAAAAGAGCAGGTTTTAAAAATAGTAGTAGATGAGGCAAAAGGAAGAGTTCCAGTTTATGGTGGAACTGGTTGTGTAAGTACAAAAGAAACAATAGAATTATCTCTAAAAGCTAAAGAGATAGGAATAGATGTCCTTTCTATCATCACTCCATCATTTGCTGCTGCATCTCAAGATGAACTTTATGAACACTACAAAGAAGTGGCTGAAGCTGTGGATCTTCCAATAGTTCTATACAATATACCAGCAAGAACTGGAAATGCCTTAGCTCCTGCTACAGTTGAAAAATTAAGTAAAATTCCTAATATAGTTGGAGTAAAAGACAGCAGTGGAAACTTTGATAATATGCTTCAATATATAGAAAAAACAAGATACAGAAAAGACTTTGCTGTACTATCAGGAAATGACTCTCTTATCTTATGGTGTCTTTTAGCTGGAGGAAGAGGAGGAATAGCTGGTTGTGCCAACGTTTTCCCTTCTACAATGGCTTCTATCTATGATACTTTTGTAGCTGGAAATTTAGAAAAAGCTAGAGAAATTCAAGACAGTATCCGTTCTTTCAGAGATTGCTTTAAATTTGGAAACCCAAATACAATTGTAAAAACTGCTGTATCTCTTCTTGGATATCCTGTTGGAAAATGCAGAAAACCTTTCTGCCAAGTTCCAGAAGCTGGGATAGAAGCTATCAAAAAAGTACTTGAAGCAAATACTGCAAAAGGAATGAAATAATCAATAAGGAGTTCTTATGGTAAAGCTTGTAATTATTGCTGATGATTTAACTGGTGCTTTAGATACAGGGGTTCAATTTTCTAAAAAAAATATGTCTGCCATTGTTACAACTGACTTAAATTTTAACTTTGAAGATATCTGTAAAGAAGCTGATGTAGTAGTTATTGATACTGAAAGCAGACATATTCCTGCTGATGAAGCTAAGGAAAGAGTAAAATCTGCCCTTTCTAAATTTGATAAAAAAGAAACAAAATTCTTCTACAAGAAAACTGATTCCACTTTAAGAGGGAATATAGGAAGCGAAGTAGAAGGGTTCATGGAAGGTTTGAATATAGATGAAGTTTCATTTATTCCAGCTTTCCCATTAGGAAAAAGAACTGTAAAAGATGGAGTGCTATATGTAAATAATGTAAAATTAGCAGAAACTCAATTTGCTATGGATATATTGAACCCTGTAACAGATAGCTTTATTCCTGATATAATAAATAAGCAGTCAGATATAAATGTAAAATTAAAAGATATCAACGAAGAATTTTCTCCATTAGATAATAAAGAAAAACATATCTATATTTTTGATTCTGAAAATATGGAAGATATGGAAAATATTGGAAAATTTCTGCATAATAAAAACAGATTGAACTATACTATTGGAAATGCTGGATTTGCAGAAATCCTTACACACTATATCAAGAGCGATACTAAAAAAGAAGAGATTATTTTAGAAGATGACAGAATTCTTTTTGTATGTGGAAGTGTGAATATTACATCTCTTAAGCAGTGTAAATATGCAGAAAAAATTGGATATCGTTCAGATAGCTTGAAGTTTGGGAATATAATTTCAGAAGATTATAAAAATTCTGACAATTATATAACTGATAAAGAATATTTTAAGGAAAAGATTAACAATAATAAAAAGTTCCTTTTAAGAACTTCTGACTCAGAAGATGTAATAAAAAAAGCTATTGAATATACAGAGAAAAATAGTATTTCTATGGAAGATTTAACCTCTAACATAGCAAACAGTACAGGACAGCTTGTTTCTGATTTAATAAAAGAGCAAAATATAAATAACTTAATAATTTTTGGTGGAGATACTCTCATGGGTATCCTAAAAAATATAGGATGTCACTATATAATCCCCATCAGTGAAATTTTTCCAGGTGTTGTATTTACAAAAGCTGTAGGAAAGAATATTTCTGTAAATGTTATTACTAAAGCTGGGGGATTTGGAGAAGAGAGTATTATAGAGAAAATCAATGAATTTTTAGAAAATCATAGTATTTAAAACTTAAAGAGAATGAATAAAAAGTTAGATTATATTTTAGAAATTTGGAAATTATAAAAATTTGTGTAATTAATGAAGAGAATAAAACGTGAAAAATAGTATGTCTGAACGAAGTGAGTTTACTATTTTTAGTTTTAAGATCGAAATTAATAACAAATATTTATACTGGAAAAGTTCTAAAATTATATTTCAACTAGAAGTCATTCTCTTTTTAATTGACAATACTGTTCATTTGAGATACTCTAAATATATATGATAATTTTCTCAGGAGGTAATATATGAACTTTACATTTAACCATTTTAATTTTAATATTTTTAATCTGCCTAGAAGTTTAAAATTCTATGAAGAAGCTCTTGGACTTAAAGAAGTAAGAAGAAAAGAAGCAGAAGATGGAAGCTTTATCCTTGTATATTTAGGAGATGGAAAAACTAACTTCTCTTTGGAACTGACTTGGATGAGAGACAGAGAAGAGCCTTATGACCTTGGAGATGAGGAATTTCACTTAGCTTTAGTTACTGATGATTATGATGCTGCCTATAAAAAACATAAAGAAATGGGATGTATAGCTTTTGAAAATCCTGCTATGGGAATCTATTTTGTAACTGATCCTGATGGATATTGGATAGAAATAGTGCCTAAGAGATAATAGAAAAGCTCCTTTGAATGAACCAAGGGAGCTTTTTTTATTCTAGTCTTTTTCTGCATTTTTCTTTTCAAAACTAATAAGAATAGGTGATCCATCAAATCCAAATGCCTCTCTGAATTTATTTTCAATATATCTAGCATATGAGAAATGTATAAGTTCTGGATAGTTACAGAATAATACAAATTTTGGTGGTGCAGTTGAAACTTGTGTAGCATAATTAATTTTTACTACTCTACCTTTTCTAGTAGGTGGATTATTCATTAATACTGCTTCTTTCAATACTGTATTTAGAATACCTGTAGATATTCTCTTAGTATATTCTTCATAGATTGTATCTGATATTTCAAGTATTTTTGTAGTTCTCTGCCCTGTAAGAGCTGAAACAAACTCTATAGGAGCATATGATAAAAATGGAAGTTCAGCATAAAGTTCCTCTTTCATACTCTTCATAGACACTTTATTCTTATCTACCAAGTCCCATTTGTTGACTACTACAACTATTGGTTTCAATTCTTCAGCAGCTATTCCTGCTATTCTCTTGTCCTGCTCAGTAAGTCCCTCTTTACCATCAAGCATAAGGATGCATACATCTGCTCTCTTTATAGTCTTAATAGCTCTCAATACAGAATAGTATTCAAGACTTTCTTCTACTTTTGATTTTCTTCTGATACCAGCAGTATCTATTATCATGTATTTATTATCTTTATATTGAACAATAGTGTCAATAGCATCTCTTGTAGTTCCTGCTATATCACTTACAATAGTTCTCTCTTCTCCTGATAATCTATTTACCAGTGAAGATTTTCCAGCATTTGGTTTTCCTATTATAGCAAGTTTCAATACATCTTCTTCCTCTTCTGGCAAGTCGATTTTTTCTATCATTTCAGTTACCATGTCCAGCATATCCCCAAGGTTTACCTTGTGTGCTCCTGAAACTGGGATAAGATGTTCAAATCCAAGTCCCCAGAAATCATAAACATCATCTTGCTGCTGAAGGAAATTATCTATCTTGTTTACACATAAGATGATAGGCTTCTGTTTTTTTCTAAGGATATATGCTATCTCTTCATCAAGAGGGTTAACTCCTGACTTTCCATCAACTACAAAAAGGATAACATCAGCTTCATTCATAGCAACTTCTGCCTGTTCCTTTATTTTTGTCATCATAAATTCGTTGTTTCTTGGCTCAAGACCTCCAGTATCTACTACAACAAATTCCACTCCATTCCATTCTGTTTCTCTATATAGTCTGTCTCTTGTAACACCTGGCATGTCATCAACTATAGCTATTCTGTCTCCTACCAGATTATTGAAAAGTGTCGATTTTCCAACATTTGGTCTTCCAACGATTGCAACAATAGGCTTCATTATATACCTCCCTATTTAATTAAAATTATTTATCTTCTCTTATTATTATTTTCTCTAGGAATTAAAATATCCTTTTGTTTTTGCTTCTTTCCATTATCTTTTTCTACAAAAAGTTTCTTATTTGTAAAAGGGTCCATTTCTGTATAATACATAAGTGTAGAATATGTAGACGGTGTAGGGGTAAATACCTGTACCTGCTCTGGATTTATCCTTAGTTCAGATGAGGCAAATCTTCTCAGATCAAGCATATCTTTTTCATCACACCCTGGATGAGCCGCTATCAAATAATAAGTTAAAAACTGTTTTTTTCCTAATTTACTGTTTATCTTATAAAATTTTTCCTTGAATTCCTTCAAAGGAGCTTTACCCTGTTTTCCCATAAGAGCTAAAACTTTATCCTCTGTATGTTCAGGGGCTATTTTCATCTGTCCAGATACATGATCTTTAATTATTTCTTCAAGATACATCTGTCCATTTCTTTTATCATCTAAAATCATATCATATCTTATTCCAGATGCAATGAATATTTTTTTGATTTTATCAATATTTTTTAATTTATCTAAAAGTTCTATCTGACTGTTATGATCTATTTTCAATGCTGGACATTTATGAGGATAAAGACATCTTTTATCCTGACAAGCTCCCAGCTTTAATTTCTTGCTGCATTCCACATCATACATATTAGCAGTAGGTCCTCCTACATCTGCTATGTATCCTTTAAATTTAGAAGCAGAGGCAATCTCTTTTACCTCTTCTACAATAGAATCCTGACTTCTTGATATAACTGTTCTTCCTTGATGAATAGCTATTGCACAGAAATTACACTCTCCATAGCAGCCTCTATGAGTAGTCACAGAAGTTCTAATCGTGTCTAAAGCTCTCACTTCTCCCATAGCTTTGTAATAAGGATGTACATCTCTTTCAAAGTCCATAGAGTAAATATTGTCCAGCTCCTCTGATGTAAAATTTTCACTTGGAGGATTCTGTATCAAATATCTGTCCCCACAAGGCTGACATAATCCCTTAGCCGTAATTGGATCGCAGTTGTGATAGAATATATCAAAAGCTTTTGCAAACACCTTCTTGTCCTTCACACACTCCTCAAAAGACGGCAGCTCCAAATAGCTGTCTTTTTTTTCTTTAGCTATATAACTTAACCCTCTTATGTTTCTCCATTCTCTTCCGCCTTTCAGTGCCTGAGCCAGAGCCAGCATAGATTTTTCTCCCATTCCATAAGAAAGAATATCTGCCTTTGCATCGAATATCAAAGGTCTTCTCAAATTATTACTCCAGTAATCATAATGAGTTATTCTTCTCAAACTTGCTTCAATTCCTCCTAAAACTACAGGAGCATTTCCATTTTTAAAAAATCTTTTTATAAGGTTGGTATACATAATAGAAGCCCTGTCTGGTCTTCTTGTATTTTCTCCCCCTGGAGTAAAATCATCACTTTTCCTTTTCTTTTTTGTTGCTGTATAGTTAGCTACCATGGAATCTACACACCCTGCTGAAACTGCCCAGTATAAATTAGGCTCTCCCAGTCTTGTAATATCTTTATCACTATTGATATCCGGCTGAGATATTATTCCAACTTTAAATCCATGCTTATATAACCATTTTCCTATCAGTGCACTTCCGTTATAGGAAGAATCTATATATGTATCTCCAGATATTAATATTATATCTAAAGAATCCCATCCTAATTTCCTTACCTCTTCCATTGTTGTAGGCAAAAACATATTTAATCACCTGTTCTTTAAGACTTCCCTTTATTTTATCATAAAATACTGATATTAGCTATATTTTCTTTACAAAGTATAATCCTAAAATCAGAACCATTTCATAAAAAAAAACTATCAAATAAGCAGATAAAATTTTTAAAACATTCTTCTGCTTATGAGATAGCCTCCTAATATGTTTATATTTTTTATTTGTTATATTGCTTTTTATATATTGCCTCTACAAATCCTCTGAATAATGGATGAGAATTATTTGGTCTTGTTTTAAATTCTGGATGAAATTGCCCTGCTATAAAGAATGGATGAACTTCTTTTGAAAGCTCCACTATCTCTGCAAGTGTTCCATCAGGAGAATTCCCTGATATTAAAAGCCCTGCCCTCTGTATCCCATCTTTAAACTCATTGTTAAATTCAAATCTGTGTCTATGTCTTTCATATATCAGCTCTTCATTGTAAAGTTCCCTTGCAAGTGTTCCTTCTTTAAGTACACATGGATATGCACCTAATCTCATTGTTCCACCCATGTTCTCAATATTTTTTTGATCAAGCATAATATCTATCACTGGATACTTAGTATCTTTATCAAATTCTGTAGAATTTGCTCCAGACATTCCCATTACATTTCTGGCAAATTCAATTACTGCAAGCTGCATTCCCAGACATATTCCAAGAAAAGGAATTTTATTCTCTCTGGCAAATTTTATTGCCTCCATTTTTCCTTCAATACCTCTACTCCCGAATCCTCCTGGAACAAGTATTCCATTATATCCTTCAAGTCTTTTTATATCAAGATTTTCTGCCTGAATATAGTCAATTTCAGCCTTGCATCCTTGAGCATAAGCTGCATTTTCTATAGCTTCATTTACACTTATATATGCATCTTTCAATTCAACATATTTCCCTACTACTGCTAATCTTATTCTTTCCTTTGGATTTTTTATCTTATCTACAACCTCTTTCCAAGGTGTAAGATCAATCTCTCTGTCTTCTATCCCAAGTTTTTTACAAGCTGTTTTTGCCAGCCCCTTTTCTTCCATCACAAGAGGAAGTTCATATATAGTTCCAGCATCTTGTGCTTCTATTACTGCATCTATATCTATGTCACAGAACATTGAAAGCTTTCTTCTTATATCATCACTGATAGGATGCTCTGTTCTGCACACAAGAATATCAGGTCTTATTCCAAGTCCCATAAGTTCTTTAACTGAATGTTGAGATGGTTTAGTTTTTAATTCTCCTGCTGCTTTTAAGTAAGGAAGAAGGGTCACATGAATATAGATAACATTTTCTCGTCCTACATCATATCTGAATTGTCTTATTGCTTCCAGAAATGGAGTAGATTCAATATCTCCTACTGTTCCTCCTATTTCTGTTATAACTATATCTGAATCATTAGCTTTTCCTACTATCTCTATTTTTGATTTTATCTCATTTGTAATATGAGGAATTATCTGAACTGTTTTACCTAAATATTCCCCTTTTCTCTCTTTGTTTATAACTGACTGATATATTTTTCCTGTTGTTATATTATTATATTTTGTAAGATTCTGATCAATAAATCTTTCATAATGTCCCAAATCTAAATCTGTTTCAGCTCCATCATCAGTTACAAAAACCTCTCCATGTTCATATGGGTTCATTGTTCCTGGATCAATATTAATATATGGATCAAATTTTTGAATAGTTACATTATATCCTCTTTCTCTAAGCAGTCTACCTAATGAAGATGCTGTTATCCCTTTTCCTAATGATGATACTACTCCGCCTGTTACAAATATGTACTTAGTTTCTTTCATAAATATCCTCCATAAAGTAATTTTATTTTCAATAATCAAAAAAAGACGAAAAAAAAATCGTCTTTTATTTTAAAGAAAAATTGCACGTTTTTCTTTGGATATTTTTTTTATTTGTAAATATTTTTTACTTAATGAGTATATCATATTTTTTTTTAAAGCACAATATTTTTTTTATTTTATAGAAAACCATATTTCCATATCCTTTTCATTGCTGTCAGGATAAATTTCTATATCTGCAGTCTCAGCATAAGTATATCCTGAATATGGAAGCCACTCAGTATAGAATCTTCTGTAAATTTTTTGTGAATTTTCTAAAAAAGAAGATGAACATCTAAAAACTGCCCATGTTCCTCCAGGTATTTTATGCCTTTCCATACCATCTTCACCTTCTCTATCATTAAAGACAGCTATATAGTACCAAACTTCCTTATTCTTATATAATGAAACTCCAAGGATATTTTTATCCTTTTCATTATATTTTAATAATTTTTCTATATTTCCATTTTCTATATTTTCATTCCAGAAATCAGGAATTTCAGAAAAATTTTTCTCCATATTCAATTCAATCTTTTTTCCAATTCCTAATATATCAAGAGAATCTTTTTCAGTTATATAGTACTCTAATTCCTCTTCTCCTTTAACTGAAAGTGAAAATGTTAATTTAGGATATGTTTTTAATGTTATATTTTTATTTCTAGCAATAGAGGGAGAAATTTTATGTATACTTTGAAAAGCTCTACTGAAAGAAGTTGGTGAATCATATCCATATTTAGCTGAAAGTTCCAGTATCTTTATATCACTTCTTTGGAGCTCAAAAGCAGCTTTTGTCATTTTTCTTCTTCTGATATATTCTCCCAATGTTACCCCTGCAATATATGAAAACATTCTCTGAAAATGATAGACAGAACAGCAGGCTATTTTAGAAGCTTTAGTATAATCTATTTTATTTTCAAGATTCATTTCTATATATTCAACAGCTTCATTGAGTCTTTCTATCCATTCCATCATATTTCTCCTTTCTTTCTATCATAACATTATAAAAAAATTCTCCCTATACTTTTTTATCACCTTTTAGTTTACTCAATATTGCTCCAAAAATTATACAGCACAGTATAAAAAATATTCCTCCTGTAAATATTACTTCTTTCCAGCAAATATATTGATTCATCATAAGATTTCTTATATTTTCTATTATATGAGTAAATGGATTCATAAGTACTGCTGTTCTAAAATTTCCTGTCATATTTTTTAATGGAAAAAGTGCTGTACTTATAAAAAATACTGGAAGAACTAAAGTATTGATTACTGTAAAAAAAGCATCTTCATTTGGGAGAAGAAGACTTAAAAAATATGATACCCCTGCTGTAAAGAAAGCAGTTAAAAAGAGAATAATTATAATTACAATTATTCCTTTTATTCCACTTCTTATATAGATAGATGAAAAAGCTGAAATTGCAATCAATATCCCAATTTCTAAAAAAGAAACAGTAATAGTTTCAAGAAGATGTCCTAAAATAATATCACTTCTTTTTACAGGTGATATTAATATTCTATAAAAACTTCCATTCTTTTTAGTTATATAGTTACTTATCCCACTACTCCCTGAACTTGAAAAAATAACAAGCACTAATATTCCTGGAAGTATAAATTCAATATAATTTCCTCCTGTCTCTCCTTTCATGGTCATTTCAGCTGCTTTGCTATAAAAAATAAGCCATAACATAGGTTGTAGGATACTCATTATTATAGTTATTGGATTCTGGATACGCCACTTTAAATTTCTTCTGAAAATTGTTCCTAGAGCCATATTTTTTCACCCTCTTTACTTTCCTTCATAATATTCAAAAAAATTTCTTCTAAATCTGGTTTTAATAACCCAAAATATACAAAGTTTATTTTGTTATCCAATAAAATCTTATTTAAATGGGTAATTTCACTCTGATTATTTATTTTTAAATAAAGTTCATCTTTTTTTAACTCTATATCATCTCTCTCAAAAATTTTTTCTTTTACATATTCAGCAATTTCTTCATTTTCAAATCCTATCTTTACAATCTTTTGATTTATGTATTTTCCTAAACTATCAATAGTTCCCTGAGCTGCTATATTTCCATTTTTTAATATACATATATAATCACTTAATTCCTGAGCTTCTTCAAGGTAATGTGTCGTTAAAAAAATAGTTGCACCATATTTTTCTTTTATTTTTCTCATCATTTTCCATATAGATTTTCTTGAATGTATATCTATTCCCACTGTTGGTTCATCTAAAAATAATATTTTAGGATATGATATCATATTCACAGCAATATCCAATCTTCTTTTTACCCCTCCTGAATATGTAGAAACTGGATATTCTCTATATTCTTCCAAGTCAAATTCATGTATGAATATTTCTGCTCTTTTTTTAAGTTCATTTTTTGCTATTCCATACAATTCCCCTTGAAAAATTAAATTTTCCTCTAAAGAAAGATGTTCATCAATAGATATATTTTGTGCTACACAAGCTATTTCTTTTCTTATTTCCTGACTCTCTTTTCTTAAATCTTTTCCTGATATTTTCACTTCACCACCATTATAATTTAAATAAGTGGTCAATATATTTATCAAAGTTGATTTCCCAGCTCCATTAGGTCCTAAAAGTGAAAAAATTTCTCCCTGTTTAATTATAAGTTTTTCTATATCTAATACTTTCTCTCTATTTTTATAATTTTTTATAAGATTATTTATCTGAATTATTTCCATAGATTGCTCCTTTAACTAATTTCTATTGATAGTAAATAAAGTTTAGCATAATATAAATTATAATTCCTCTCAATCTCTGCACAAAAATGGCATAAAAAAATATACCTCAATCTGCTATTCACATTCAACAGATAAGGTATATTCAATAAAAATTATTTATTTGTCATCTAATAAAAAAATCTTGTTTTTTATATCTAAATTTAACTTATTTTTTCTGTATTCTCTTGGAGTCATTCCCAGCATTCTACAAAATATTTTTGAAAAGTAGCTTGGACTATTAAATCCAGCCTGCAAGCATATCTCTGTTACTGGAAGTTCACTTTTTCTAAGGAGTTCTGCTGCTGTATATATCCGATATTTCTGTAGATATTCTATTGGTGATGTTCCTATTGTTCTTGCAAAACATCTCAATGCTTCCCTTTCTCCTATAAATGCTTCCTTTGCTATATCTCCAAGACTTATATCTTCAGAGTAATTTTTATGTATAAAAGTCAGCATATACTTCATTCGTTCTCTGTCTGTATTATTACTCCCATTGGATTTTTCTAAAAGCTCCTGATTTTCTCTCACTATATTCAATAGTATTTCACTTAGTACATTTCTTATTACTATTTCATAGCCTAATATTTCATCAGCATAGGAAAAATATCCTTGTATGAGTTTCTGAGAATCCTCTTCTGTTAGCTCCAATGCTGAAAGCTCCTTACAGTTAATAAGAGGTATTATGTATTTCTGATCTATCTTACTCCCCTTTTCTCCACATATCAGCACTTTATCAAATACAAAAGATATTATTCTACATTCCTCTCTTGCATCCATTCTCATAAAATGCATCTCTTCTGAATTTATAAAAAGACTTTCTCCCTTTTTAAGAGTAAACTTTTTATTTTCTATCTCAATATAGAGTGTCCCTTTGTATATAGTTATTATCTCTATTTCTTTATGCCAGTGCCATGCTATCTCTCCAGCTGTATATTTAGATACATCTGAAAAATACACAGCACAGGGAAATTCATAATTTCCATGTACAGCAAGTTCTTCATTATTTTTATCAGTTAGTATCTTAGTACACTGCATTTTCACTCCTTAGTCGTTATAGTTATATTATTAGTCTATATACTTGTTGATTATATGCTTTTATGTCTATATAATTATATTGTAGATTCGACATTTTGTCAATGTGAGGATGGAAGATATCTGTAAAAAAAGCCTGACTTCTACAAGCCAGGCTCAAAATTTATTTTCTCTGTATGTTATAATGTTTCAACTATTTTTTCTTAGAGTATTTGATAGCATCAAATGCCACAGCAGCTACAATTATCATACCTTTTATGATATATTGCCAGTATGGACTTACTCCTACATAAGTCAAACCATAGTTGATAACAGTAAGGATGATAACTCCTGTTATTACCCCAGATATCTTTCCAACTCCTCCATAAAATGAAACTCCACCAATAACACAGGCTGCAATGGCATCCATTTCATACATATTTCCTAAGTTGTTTGTTGCTGATCCAATACGTCCAGCCTCAAGCAATCCACCAAAAGCATAATACATTCCTGATAGGGCATATATTTTTACAAGTGTCCAAGCTACATTTACTCCAGATACTTTTGCTGCTTCTGGATTTCCACCAACAGCAAAAACATTTTTTCCAAATTTTGTTTTATTCCACAATATCCACATTATTACAGTAGCAATTGCAGCATATATAATAAGATAAGACATATTAAAACTTGGAGTTCCTATATAACCCTGTGCAAATGAACTGTAACTTTTACTGAATCCTGATATTGGAGAAGCACCAACATAGTCATAATATAATGAATTGATTCCATAAACAATAGTCATCATTCCCAAAGTTGCAATAAAGGGATGAACATTAAGTTTTGCAACTATAAGACCATTTATTGATCCAATTACCATACCTACAACCATTACAATTAGAATTGCTCCTATTACTGGAAACTCATCTAAGTTAGGAAATACTTTATTTACATTTGTAGTTGCCTGCAGCAATGTTGCAGAGATAACAGCTGAAAATCCTACCTGTCTTCCTACTGAAAGGTCAGTTCCTTGAGTTACAATTAATCCAGCAACTCCAAGAGCTATAATTGCTCTTACAGATGATTGAGTAAGAATATTTTTAAAGTTTCTTATACTTAAAAATGAAGGTTCTTTAGCTATTATTAAAATTAACATCAAGAAAAGTACAAGATAAAGTCCACTTTGTATAAACAATTTTTTTAAATCAATTTTTCCATCTTTTGTATGTATATTCATTTTTTTCTCCCTTTTTCTATAGATATTTTGCTGATAAAGTCATTATTTCTTCCTGAGTTGTTTCAGATGTTTTTACTATTCCGGCAACTCTTCCATTGCTCATAACAAGTATCCTATCTGTTACTCCCAGGAGTTCTGGCATTTCAGAAGAAATCATAATAATTCCTTTATCTTTTTTAGCAAGTTCTATCATAAGCTGATAAATTTCAAATTTTGCTAAAACATCTATTCCTCTTGTAGGTTCATCCAGCATAAGTACATCCGGTTCAGTCAATAACCATCTTCCTAATATTACTTTCTGCTGATTACCTCCAGACAGAGACCCTATACTTGTTGATTGAGAAGGTGTTTTTACTCTCATGCTATCAATTACCCATTGAGTATCTTTTTTTATTCCCTTATCACTCAATAAACGAAATTTGCTTAAATATCTATCTAAATTTGAAATAGTAGAATTAAAACCTACATTCAGCATACTATAGATACCTGTAGCTCTACGCTCTTCTGTTACCAAAGCAAATCCATTTTCTATCGCTTCATTTGGAGTCTTATTTTTAACTTCTTTTCCATTTAAGAATATGCTTCCAGCTGCTCTTTCTCTTATCCCAAATATTGTTTCTACTATGTCAGTTCTTTTTGCTCCAACTAGTCCTGCTATTCCTAGTATTTCCCCTTTATGAAGTTCAAAACTGATATTATTAATAGATGGTTGCTTTGCAGCTGTAAGTCCATCTATTTTTAAAATACATTCTTTTACCACATTATCTTTTGGAGGAAAACGGTTAGTTAAATCTCTTCCTACCATCATATTTATTATTTGATCAGTTGAAAGATCAGCAACTGATTCTGTTGCTATCCATTTGCCATCTCTAAGAATAGTAATATCATCTGATATAGCTTTTATTTCTTCCATTTTATGAGATATATATACTATTCCACAACCCCTATCTCTTAATTTATTAATTATTTTAAACAGATGTTCCACCTCTTTTTCAGTAAGTGAAGAAGTAGGTTCGTCCATCACGATTATTTTCGAATTATAAGATACTGCTTTTGCTATTTCTATCATTTGTCTTTCTGAAACAGCAAGATCTGCTACTTTTGAACGTGGATCTACATCTATTTCAAGTTCTTCAAATATTTTTTTAGTATCATCATACATTTTTTTCTCATCTATAAAAAATCCTTTTTGAGGATATCTTCCAAGCCAGATATTATCAAGTACATTTCTTTGAAGTACTTGATTAAGTTCTTGGTGAACCATTGATACTCCATTATCAAGAGCTTCTTTTGCAGAAGCAAAATTTATTTCTTTCCCCTCAAACAGTATCTTTCCACTGTCTTTTTCATAAATTCCAAATAAACATTTCATCAGAGTTGATTTTCCAGCACCATTTTCACCCATAAGCGCATGAACAGAATGAGATCTAACTTTTAAATTAGCTCCATCCAATGCTTTTACCCCCGGAAACTCTTTAGAAATATTATCCATTTCTAGTATATATTCTAAATTATTCATATTGTCTCCTCACTATAACTGACTTTTCTTTACTCTTTTTTGGAAAAAGGGAGATGTGTCTATAAAACAATCCCCCCTTCTCTTCCTAAAAGTACTTTATTTATATAATTTTATCTTATTTGAAGTCTGCAACATTATCTTTATCGATTCCAATACTAGGTATTAAAATTTCTTTCTCATCTAGTTTCCACTCAGTTCCTTCAGTTGGAGCTTTTCCTTCTGCTAGATTAACTACCATATCCCAAGTAGCTCTTCCTTGCCCTTTAGCATCATTAAGAACAGTTCCAGCCATTTCTCCTGCTTCAATCTTAACAATTGCTTCTGGTAAAGCATCTACTCCAAATACTGGAAGTTTTTTTCCAACAGCTTTCATTGATTCAATAGCTCCCAGAGCCATTCCATCATTATTACAGATAACAACTTCAATCTTATCTCCATTAGGTCCTGATAGCCATGCGTCCATTTTATCTTTTGCTTGTGCTGTATCCCACATTGCAGCATCTAGGTGTAATTCTTCAGTTTCTATTCCATTGTCATTTAAAGTCTTGATTGAATAAATAGTTCTTGCTTCAGCATCTGGATGCCCAGGTTCTCCCTTAATCATTACGTATTGAATTTTTCCATCTTTATTTAAGTCTAAATCCGGATTAGCTTTCCAAGCTTTCATAATAAGTTCTCCTTGAGCTATTCCTTGAGCATTAGGGTCAATTCCTACATAATAAGCTTTATCATAAGCTGCTAAAACTTCTTTTGCAGGTTTTTTATTATAGAATACAACTGGAACATTTTCAGCTTTAATTTTTTCCATTACTGTTTGTCCAGCTGCTGGGTCAACTAAATTAACTGCTAATGCGTCTGTTCCTTTAGAAAGCATTACATCAATTTGGTCATTTTGAGTTTGTTGACTGTTTTGAGAATCAACCATTGTTAAATCCACTTTATCTTCTATCTTCTTAGCTTCATCTAATACAACTTTTCTGTATAAAGCAATAAAGTTATCATCAAATTTATAAGCTGTAAAACCTATTCTTAATTTTTTCTCTGCTTTTGGTGCTGATGCTGTATCTGCTGGAGCAGCTTCTTTTTTATCACCACATCCAGTTAATCCTGCTGCTAATAATAGTGCCCCTAGTATTAAACTTGTTTTTTTCATAGCTAAAATACCTCCTAAGTTTTTACAAAGTTCTTTTGTACTATTATAGAACTTTATAATTTATTTATGAAACTAAGATTTTAAAACTATACTTTCACTAATTAATATAATCTTTTATTCAAGCTTTGTCAATATCTTTACATAAAAATTCTAAAAACTTTATAAACTAGGAAGAAATAATTCATATTAAAAAAATGTTTTTATAAATTTATATTATTTTTATGAAAAAAGTCCAACTGCTCCTTTAATTCCTGCCTCATTTCCAAGTACTCCCTGAACAATTTTTAAACCTTCTAATGTAACTGGAAGAGCATACTTTTCTAATTTTTTTCTAAGAGGTTCTAATAATATATCTCCTGCTAAAGCAACACCTCCTCCTAGAACTATAGTTTCTGGATTTATTATATTTAAAATATTAGCTATTCCCATAGCTAGATACTCTGCTTCATAATCTACAAGATCCAATGAGAAAATATCTCCTTCCTTTGCAGCATCAAATATATCCTTTGCTTCAAGTCCTGTAATATTACCTTCTATCATAGTATAAAGAAGATTCTGTTTATTCACAGTAAGTCTTGATACTGCCTCTCTTATCAAACCAGTTGCAGATGCATATGCTTCAAAACATCCCTTCTGTCCACATCCGCATAATCTTCCATCTTTTACTATTTTCATGTGTCCTACTTCTCCACCAGCGCCTTTAAATCCAGATATAAGCATACCATTTACATATATCCCTCCTCCTATACCTGTTCCAAGAGCCACTGTTACACTGCTTTTACTTCCTTTAGCAGCTCCATATTTAGCTTCTCCTAATGCTATAATATTAGCATCATTATCTAATTTTGTTTCTATCCCTGTTATTTTTTCAAGTTTCTTCTTTATATTTACATTAGTTCCCCAAGGAAAGTTTGCAAAAAAAGCTACTACACTTTGCTCTTCAACAGGTCCAGGAATTCCCATTCCTATTCCCTTTATATTTTTTATACTTATATCTGCCTCTTTTGCAAGTTCTTGTATCACTATCCATATTCTTTCCATAGTCTTATCTACACCTTCTGATGAAAGTGTCTTTATTATGGAGCTTTTTAATATATCTCCCTCTATATTCAATAATCCTATTTTAGTGTTTGTTCCCCCTAAGTCTATTCCCACATAATAATCCATATTATCCCTCCAAAATTTTCTTTCTTTTTTCCTGTCTGTTCACTTTATTATACTACATTACTTCTTTTTTAAAAAGAGCTGGATTATTGAATTTTTTTTATATATGTGATACTATGTAGAATATATTTAGTTTTAGGAGGAATTTCTATGAAAAGAAGTTTATCTGGTATTCAACCTAGTGGGATCCTTCATCTGGGAAACTACTTTGGTGCAATCAGCCAGTTTGTAAAAAATCAAAACAGTGGTGAATTTGAAGGATTTTATTTTATCGCTGACTATCATTCTCTTACTTCTCTTACTGATCCAAAATCTTTAAAAGAAAATACATATAACATTGTACTGGATTATCTTGCTCTTGGATTAGACCCTGAGAAATCTACTATATTTCTTCAATCTGATATACCAGAACATGTTGAACTTTCTTGGCTTCTTTCAAATGTCACTCCTGTAGGACTATTAGAAAGAGGACATTCATATAAAGATAAAGTCGCTAAAGGCTTTACTCCAAATGCAGGTCTTTTAACTTATCCTGTTCTTATGGCTGCTGATATTCTTATTTATGATACTGATATTGTTCCGGTAGGAAAAGATCAAAAACAGCATCTTGAAATGACAAGGGACATAGCTATGAAGTTTAATCAACAGTATGGTATCGAACTTTTCAAACTTCCTGATCCTCTTATAATGGATGATCTTGCAGTTATTCCAGGAACAGATGGACAAAAAATGAGTAAATCTTATGGTAATACAATAAATATGTTTGCTTCTAAAAAGGAATTAAAAAAACAGGTTATGAGTATAGTTACTGACTCTACCCCTTTAGAGGAGCCAAAAGATCCAAATAATAATATAGCTAAACTCTATGCTCTTTTTGCTTCTATTGAAAAGCAAAATGAACTTAAAGAAAAGTTCCTTGCTGGAAACTTTGGTTATGGTCATGCCAAAACTGAACTTTTAAATGCTATTCTTGAGTATTTTGGAGAAGCAAGAGAAAAAAGAGAACATTTAGTAGAAAATAGTGATTATGTACAAGAAGTTCTTTATGAAGGAGCTAAAAAAGCCAGAACCATTGCAAGAGAAAAAATAATGAGAGCAAAAGAAGCTGTAGGCCTTATTGGAAATGCTTATAAATAGGATTTGGAAAGAGTAAGAATGATTTTTTATTTAAAGATATTCCTTTTTCAGAAAAATGGATTAGCATATCTGAAATAAAAAAATAACCAAATTATAAAAAATATTAAATTAAAATTAATGGCAGCAAAAATATTCTGCTATATACCATTTTATGAAAATAAAAAAATGATATGCAACTAAAAAAGAAGTACCTTTAAAAAGATACTTCTTTTATTTTAATTACTTTTCTATCTGGTAAAGTTTTTTAACTTCAAATCCTAAAAACTTTTCTGCTGTTTTTTTGAACTGTTCTTTATTTCCACTGACAAAGAATTCTATTTTTCCTTTCTCTTTAGAATTATTTAATAAATCATCATCTCTCAATGTATCAATAAGTTCAGCAACAGTTTCCTTTGCTGGATCAACTATTTTTCCAGAAAAATATTTTTTTATATCTTCTTTTATAATAGGATAATGGGTACATCCCAATACCAGTGTATCTGCTGATCCTGGAAATTTTGATATATGCCCATCTAAAATATCTCCTCTATTTTCAAAAGTCTCCCATCCCTCTTCTATCATAGTACATAGTTCAGAACATCCCTCTTGATATACAGAAGCTTTTTTATCAAATTTCTTTATTTCCTCTCCATAAGCATTTGAGTTTGCAGTAAAAGGAGTTGCCAATACAGCAATATGACCATTTTTACTTGTATTTGCAGCTGCTCTTGAACCTGGAGTTATTACTCCTATTACAGGTATATCATATCTTTCCTTTATTGCAGTTAAAGCAGCAGCTGTAGCTGTATTACAAGCTATAACAACAGCTTTGCATCTATTCTTCAAAAAAAAATCCATTATATTAAAACATAAACTTTGTAATTCCTCTGTTGTTTTCTTTCCATATGGAGCATTCCCACTATCAGCATAATATATCATATTTTCATGGGGTAATATTTCTGCCATTATCTTTAGTACAGTTGTGCCACCAACTCCAGAGTCAAATACTCCAATACTGTAATCTTTCTTCATTACTCCCCCTTCACAAACATAATTCTATTTTAATTTTGTCAGAAGTTCTCTATATTGCTTTACCATCATCTTTATCATACCTTTTTTAATAAGTTGATACCATTTGAATTCCATTCCTTCCATTCCTTTAATTGAATCAATTACCATTTTTTTAAGGAATTCATATTCTTCAAAGCTTACTTTAAGTTCCATTTGATTTTTATCTTCACACATCTTCTTTACATAATCAAAAAAATCACTGACTCCTTGTCCTTGTGCTCCTAGTGGTGAAGAAGCAAATTGCTTTTTTACTTCATCTATAAATTTGACTAAGAATTTTTTATTATTTTTGTCCAGCATAATAGAGTATTTTCTTTTTCCTTTACCTATTTTTTGAATGCTGTTCATCATTCCCATCATAGATGACATATTGTTCATCTGCATAGGATTCATTGCATTTGGATTTACTCTTTGTGTTTTCATTAATTTATTTCCTCCCCATTTAATTTTCCAATAATTTTTTCTATATCTTCAACAGATATGGCCCCTACTCTAAGTATTTTAGGTTTATCACTCATATCTATTATAGTTGAGGCAGTTCCTACTAGGCATTTTCCACCATCAACTAATATCTCCACTCTTTCTTTAAAAGCTTCTGAAAGCTCATTATAGCTTCTTGGTGTGGCCTCACCAGATATATTCGCACTTGTGGTAGGCAATAATCCTCCTGCTGCTTCTATTATTTTTAAAGCAGTATCAAGATCAGGCATTCTAACTCCTACAGTTTTCCCCCCTGATACCATTATATCAGGAACATTATTTTTTTTGTTTAATATTATGGTAAGTCCTCCAGGCCAGAATTCTTTTATTAATTTCTCTATTTTTTCTCTATTTTTTTCTTCAATATATGCTATTTCTTCTATTTTAGCTACATCACTTACTAAAACAATAAGAGGTGATTTAAAACTTCTCTCTTTAGCCTTATAAATTTTAGTAATAGCTTCATCAGAATCTATTATTCCTCCTACACCATATACTGTATCTGTAGGATAAATTATCAAATTTCCATCTTTTAAAAATTCTCCTATTTTATTATAATCTGCATTTAAAGAAGTATATTCAGTTTTGTTCATTCTATACACCTAACCTAATATATCATTATTAAAATATTCATAATTTTATCATATATACAAATAAAAAGCTAGTAAAACTACTAGCTTTTATTAGAAAAAATTATTTTTTTGCCTTTATGACTGGATTATTTAACATTTCTTTTTGTTTCAGCTTTTTCAAATAATTCAGAAACTGACTGATTATTTACAATTCTATTAATAGCTTCTGAGAAAATTTCATCAACCGAAAGAACTGTTACTTTATCTAATTTTTTTCTTTCTGGCAAAGCAATAGAATCAGTTACTATAACTTCTTTTAAAGGAGATGCAGCTAATCTTTCAATAGCAGGATCAGAGAATACTGCATGCGTACAACAAGCATACGCTTCTTTTGCTCCTCTGTCAATTATAGCAGCAGCACCATTTGTAATAGTTCCAGCTGTATCAATCATATCATCTATAAATATAGCAGTTTTTCCTTGAACTTCTCCTATAAGGTTCATAACTTCTGACATATTTGGTTTTGGTCTTCTTTTATCAATAATGGCTATTTTACAATCTAACCATTCTGCTAATTTTCTAGCTCTTTTTACTCCACCAATATCTGGAGAAACTACTACTACATCATCTCCATAAAGTCCTTTTTTCATGAAATATTTTACCATTAGTGGTAAAGCTTGCATATGATCTACTGGAATATCAAAAAATCCTTGTATTTGATCAGCATGTAGGTCCATGGCAACAATTCTGTTAGCCCCTGATTTTGTTAATAAATTTGCTACTAATTTAGAAGTAATTGGTTCTCTAGGACTAGATTTTCTATCTTGTCTTGCATATCCATAATAAGGAATAATGACATTGATACTTTTTGCAGATGCTCTTTTTAATGCATCAATAAAAATTAGAAGTTCCATTAAGTTTTCATTAACAGGTTCAGAAGTTGATTGTACTACAAAAACATCTCTACCTCTAACTGTTTCATCAATTTTAACAAAAACCTCACCATCTTTAAATCTAACTACTTCTGCTTCTCCTAGTGGCAGACCATACCTCTCAGCAATTTTTGCAGCTAAAGCCACATTTGATGTTCCAGCAAAAATCTTAACATTTTCAGATTTAACCATTTTTTATTTCCTCCAATCATTTTTAATAATTTGTTTACTTCTTGATACAGCCAACGAGTTATCAGGAACATCTTTAGTTATTACTGATCCTGCTCCTATCAGAGCATTTTCTCCAATGATTACTGGTGCTACTAGCATAGAATCACTTCCAATAAAAGAATTTTTTCCTATAACAGTTTTAAACTTGTTTTTACCATCATAATTACAAGTTATAGTTCCAGCACCAACATTTGTGTCCTCACCAATCTGTGCATCTCCTAAATAAGTCAGATGACCAGCTTTTACTCCTTTTTCCAAAGTAGATTTCTTTACTTCTACAAAGTTTCCTATATGTACTTTTTCTTTCAAGTGGCTCTTTGGTCTCAAATGTGCAAAAGGTCCCATAGTCACTCCATTTTCTAATATACTCTCTTCTATTACAGAACTTTCAATTTTAATATCATTCCCTAAAGTGCTGTCAATTATTCTAGTAGTTCCTAAAATTTGACAATTTTCTCCTATTACCGTTTTTCCCTGTAAAACTGCTCCTGGATAAATAACAGTATCTTTTCCTATCTCTACATCTTCTTCTATATATACAGCAGCTGGATCTATAAGGATAGCACCCTTTTCCATAAGCTCTATATTTTTTCTACCTCTTAATACTTTAGAAGCCTCTGCAAGTTCAACTTTTGAATTTACACCAAGTATTTCTATATTGTCATTCAATATATAACTCTGTACCTTTTTTCCTTCTTTTACTTGTATTCCTATTACATCAGTTAAATAGTATTCACCTTTTTCATTATTGTTAGTTATTTTTGAAAGAGCTTCAAAAAGTTCTCTTCCTTTAAAACAATATACACCAGCATTAACTTCTTTTATTTTTTTAGTTTTATCATCTGCTTCTTTTTCTTCAACTATTGCTTTAACCAAGCCATTTTCTTTTACTATTCTTCCATAACCAAATGGATTATCATAAATAGAAGTTAATATAGTTGTTACTGAATCAGTTTCTTTATGAAATTTATAAAGTTCTTTTAGAGTTTCTTCTCTTAACAAAGGAGTATCTCCACAAAGTACCATTACATCTCCATCATAGTCTTTTAATTTATTTTTAGCCTGCAGCACTGCATGTCCTGTTCCAAGTTGTTCAGTTTGTACTACATAGTCTGCATTTTCTCCCACTACTTTCAAAACTTCTTCTTTTTTGTGACCTAAAATAAGTATGTTCTCCTCAGGCTTCAAAACTTCTAAAACTTTGATTATTTTAGAAATCATTGGAATCCCATTTACTTCATGGATAACTTTGGGAAGCTCTGACTTCATTCTAGTACCTTTTCCAGCAGCAAGAATCAATGTTTTTAATTTCATTCTTTTCTCCTTTTATCTGTTAAGAATAAGTTAAATTTTTTACTAAACTTAAACCCATATAATTATAGCATAGCTTATAAATCATTTCAAGCTAAGAAAAATCTTTTGATAATTTATCATAAGCTTCATTTATCTCTTTTATTCTATTTTCATGGTATGTCTTATCTGCTTCACTTGCATTGGCAAACTTATCAGGATGATGCTGTTTTACAAGTTCCCTATATGCCTTTTTTATCTCTTCTTTTGTTGCATTAAAGTTAACACCTAGAATTTTATAATACCTAGTTTTATCCTCAGCATAACCAAACGGATTCCCATTATTTCCTCCATAAGAATAACCTCCATTCTGCTGCCCAGCCTGACGAAAAAACTCATCAAAATCTTCTGTTCTTTCAAATTTATAGTAATAGGTTCTTTTTTTAGTACTCTTAGGTTGATTTTGATTTTTAATATAATTTATCAGCATTACAAGAAGTATAAGCCAGAAAAAATTTATTGCAAACCACCCAAGAAATGCAACAAGCAAAAAGATGATAAATAAAACTGGAATAAAAGCTACTGCTTTATTAAATCCGAATGTCATCCCTATAAATAAAAATATTATTAGTATAAATACTAATGAAACACTATATATCATTTCTTCTCCTTTAAAAAATTAAATATTAAAAAGTAAAAATAGAAAGAAAAGAAACACTTTTCCTTCTATTAGAAATTTTTAATATTTCTTAGATCCAATATCTGCCTTTAGTTCATTTATTTTATTTATAATACTCTTTTCTCTAGGGTCTATTTCATAAGCTATAATATATTCTTTTAAAGCTCTTTGTTTCTGCCCTATTGCCTCATATTTTTTTGCAAAATCTAAATGTGCAGTATAAATATCTAAATCCAAAAATATAGCAAAATCATAACTATTGATGGCTTCCTTTATTAGCCCAGCCCTAGAATAAGCATTTCCAAGAAGAAAATGAACAAAAGAATTATCAGGTGCTATTTCTAATGATTTATTAAAATAATCAATAGCATTTTCATAATTTTCATTTTCATAATAAAGATATCCTAAAAAAGCTGCATAATCTGCATTTTTAGAATTTGCTTTCACTATCTTTTCATATAATTTGATTGCTCCATTGTAATCTCTTTTATAATATAATATTGCTGCTAAACTTTTTAAGTTTTCTATGTTTTGAGGATTTTCCAAAAGTGAAAATCTTATTTCTTCTTCCTCTTTAACCAGATCTTTATCACTATAATCCCTGAATATCTCAGTTTTTAATAACTCTGTTTTTAACAACTTGTGATCATCCTCCTATTAAAAAGATTTACTCTTAAAATATTATAACATAAATTCTCTTCATGTAAAAACAATTTCTGCTTTTATATAAATATTACAAAAAAGGAAAGAGTAAAAACTCTTTCCCTTTATTCTTTGTGATTAGAGAACATTGTATTTAGCTATCATAGCCTTCATTCTTTTTAATGTTCTTTCTTTTCCTATTATATAAAGAACATTAAAAAGATCAGCACCCCTAGCTTGACCTGTAATTACTGCTCTCAATGGCATAAATACCTTTGCTGGTCCTTCTCCAATTTCATCCATTGTATGATGTAATAAATCTTTTGCCTCTTCTACTGTAAATTCATCTTTTTCCCATTTTTCAAGTTTTTCCATAAATAATTTTATAGAATCTTTTCCAACTGGATCTTCTATAGATGAACATAATTTTTCTACACTTTTTCTTTCTTTTTTATTCATTTCTTCTGTTACTTCTGGAAGCTCAAATTCATCCTGATAGTAAGCTGTTGCTTCTACAGCAATTTCTTTCAATGTTTGTGCGCTCTCTCTGAGTATTCCAACTATTTTTACAATAGCTTCATACTCTTTTTCAGAAACATTTTTTCCTACATGTCCTTGCTGTTGGAAGAAAGGAACAGCTAATTTAGAAAGTTCATCAAGATCCTTCATTCTCATGTGTTGATTATTTACCCAACCAAGTTTTACAAGATCAAATACAGGTCCTCCAAGAGATACTTTATCTATATTAAAGTTATCTTTAAACTCTTCCAATGTAAATATTTCTTTATTTTCTCCAAACGAATATCCCATAAGTCCTAAAAAGTTTACTATACCTTCTTTAAGATATCCTTCATCTCTATACCAATTTAAAGATACAGGATTTTTTCTTTTAGATATTTTAGTTCTGTCTGCATTCCTCAATAAAGGCATATGAATAAATTCTGGTGCATCCCATCCAAAAGCTTTATATAATTGAATATGTTTAGGTGTTGATGCTATCCATTCCTCTGCTCTTATTACATGAGTAACTTCCATTAAATGGTCATCTACTACATTTGCAAGATGATAAGTTGGAAAACCATCTGCTTTTAAAAGTACTTGATCATCTATCTTATTATTTTCAAATACAATATCTCCTCTTAGTCTGTCTTTTATTATAGTTTCACCTTCATAAGGCATTTTTAATCTTATTACATATGGTTCTCCTGCTGCTAATTTAGCTTGAATTTCTTCTGGAGTCAATGATCTGCAGTGACCATCATATCCTGGAGCTTTTCCCATAGCTTTTTGTCTTTCTCTTAATTTTTCCAATCTTTCTTGTGTACAAAAGCAGTAATATGCTCCACCTTTTTCCACTAACTGTTTTGCATATTCACCATAAAGTTCAAATCTTTCTGATTGTCTATATGGACCATAAGGTCCTCCAACATCTGGACCTTCTGCATAAGTTAGATCAAGCCATTTTAATGCATCAAAAATCATCTGTTCTGAACCAGCAGTATATCTATTTTGATCAGTATCCTCTATTCTTAAAATAAAGTCTCCGTTATTAATATGTGCAAATGCCAAGTTGAAAAGCGCTATATACGCAGTCCCTACATGAGGATCTCCAGTAGGTGATGGTGCTATTCTAGTTCTTACTCTCTTTTCCATTTTTTCCACCCCTCTTAGTTTTAATAATTTAATACAAATTTTACCACAATTTTAATCTTTTTTAAAGGATTATTTTGTTTTATTCCATCTTAGATATGTATTTATAAAAATATCTATATCTCCATCCATAACAGCTTTAATATTTCCAGATTCAGCTGATGTTCTATGATCTTTTACTAAAGTGTAAGGCTGAAATACATATGATCTTATTTGATTTCCCCAGCCTATTTCACTTTGTTCACCTTGTATTTTCTTCAATTCTTCCTCTTTTTTCTTCATTTCAAGTTCAATTAATTTAGATTTCAACATCTTCATAGCTGTTTCTCTATTATTCAATTGTGATCTTTCCCTTTGGCATGTGACCACTATCCCAGTTGGAATATGTGTTATCCTTACTGCAGAATCAGTCATATTTACATGCTGTCCCCCAGCTCCACTGGCTCTGTATGTATCTATTCTTAAATCACCAGCATCTATATTAACTTCTACACTGTCATCTACTTCTGGCATAACTTCTACTGAAGCAAAAGATGTATGTCTTTTTTTATTAGCATCAAAAGGAGATATTCTTACAAGTCTATGAACTCCTTTCTCACTTTTCATATATCCATAAGCATTATTTCCCTCTACAAGAAAAGTTATAGATTTTATTCCCACACTATCTCCAGGCATAAAATCCATTTCACTTATTTTATATTTTTTTTCGTTACACCATCTTGAATACATTCTATAAAGCATATCCGCCCAGTCACAGGCTTCTGTACCTCCAGCACCTGAATGAATGGTAACAATAGCATTATTAGAATCAAATTCTCCATCTAAGAGAAGTCTTGTATCAAAATGATCTATATCTTTTCCAAGTATAATATGTTTTTCTTCAAGTTCAGTTTGAAAATCTGTTTCTCCCATTTCAACAAAATCTATTAATACTTCCTCTTCTCCTAGTTCTGATTCCAATTTCTTAAACTCAGCTACAATTTCTTTTTCTCCATTCATTTCCTTTATGACTGCAGAACTGCTTCTCTTATCATTCCAGAAATTTTCTTCCATAGTCATTTTTTCAAGCTCAGATATTTTTTTCTCTCTCTTTTCTAAGTCAAAGAGACCCCCTTATATCAACTATTTTTTGCTTGTATTCAGCAAATTCTCTCTTTATATCCAGTATATCCAAATTTTTCCTCCTTAAATTATATTATTTTAATCCCAGTCTATTTTTTAATTCTGGCATAGTCATCATACTATATATTTCTCCATCAATAGAGACATTTGGTCCCTTGCTGCATCTTCCAAAGCATCTTTTTGTTGTTAAAAGCACATTTCCATCTTTTGATATTCCATTTTCATCTATTTCAAGTATTTCAGCAAGTTCTTCATAAAATCCTTTTCCATATACTCCACAAGTCATCCCTACACATATAGAAACTTCTTTTATTTTTTTTCCACTAACTTTATTTCTAAATTTAGGATAAAAATTAATTGTATTTTCTATTGATATTTCAAGCAGACCTGTTTTTTCCGCTATAAATTTTTGTACTTCTACTGGAATAGTATCCAACTTTTCCAACACAAAATTAAGAATTTTTACATCATTTTTTTTGTCTTTTAATTCATTGATAAATTCTTCAAGTTCAATATAAAATTCTTTATTTACTTCCATCTTCAGCACTCCTTTTTAAACATAACTGCTACTGCTGTTGCATATTCCTTAGAATGAGAAATAGAAATTTCTATTCTCATATCCACCATTCTGCCCTTCAATTCATTTTTCAAAACAACATATGGCTTTCCTAGTTCATCATTCAATATTTCTATATCAGTCAGATTAAAATCTCTTACCCCTGTTCCTAATGCTTTAGATATTGCCTCTTTTGCTGAAAATCTTCCAGCATAACTTGCTGCTTTACTTCCTTTTTTTTCTATAATTTCTATTTCTTTTTCAGTATATACTCTCTTTATAAATTTCTCATTGGATATAGCCTTTTCTATTCTTTCTATTTCTACAATATCATTTCCTATCCCTAAAATCATAATTTGTTCTCCTTGAGGACTATTCTTTTTCAAAAATATCTATATTTACATCAATGGTTATTTCTAACTCCTGCAGTGCAAATAGTCTGTCCACGCCATCCTTTGGGCTTCTCCATTTATATGGAGTCATATCAAAAAGATTTCTTATACTTTCATTTTCTTTTATAAAAGATTTTCCTGTACAATTTACTGTTTTTATATGTTTAAATATTTTCAAATCCTCTATTGGAGAATAAAATTCTGTCCTTACCTGTTCATATACAATTTTTTTTAATTCCAGCAAATGATTTTCTCCAGTAGAAACTATTATTAATTTTCCACCTTTTTTTAGTGTCCTCATTTTTTCTTCTGGTATTATCTTAGCAAACATACAAACAATATAATCCAGTGATTCATCTTCTAAGGGAATATTAGTAGCACTAGCTACTATCCATTTTATACTTTTATATGTTTTTGCAGCACACACTACCGCTTCTTTAGAAATATCTATGCCTATTATATTAGACTTTATTCCTTTTTCATCAAGAAATTTTTTTAATCTTCCAGTATAATATCCTTCTCCACATCCTATGTCTAATAATTCTATATTATTGGATGAACTATTACTCAAAATCAAATCATTAACTGTTTCTGATATTAGCTTATAATAATCTTTTTCTAAAAACCCTTTTCTGCTAAGTACCATTTCCTTGTCATCTCCAGGAGTTTTACTATGTTTTTGATTTGAAAGGAGAAGATTTAAATATCCCTGTTTTCCCTCATCAAAACAATGGTTATTTTCACACTTATATGTTTTTTCTTTTTTATTCAAAATTTTTTTACAAACAGGACAAGTTATCATTTTTCCCCTCATTTCTATATCATATTATATGCTTTTCTTGTATTTAAATTTGTAGATTCTGCAACTTCTTCATATGTCAGTCCTTTTAATTCTGCTATTTTTTTAGCTACATATTCTACATATACAGGTTCATTTCTCTTTCCTCTAAAAGGATCAGGAGCCATATATGGACAGTCAGTTTCAAGAATTAATTTTTCTAAAGGTATATTTTTTACTACTTCAATCAGTTTTTTTGCATTTTTAAAAGTAAGTACTCCTCCTATTCCAAAATAATAGTTATCCATTACTTGAAGAGCTGTTTCTACTGATCCAGGATAACAATGGAATATTCCCTTTACTAGAGGAAATTCTTTTAATATTCTTACTGTATCCTCTATAGCATCTCTTGAATGTATTACTACTGGTTTTTCAACTCTTTCTGCCATTTTCATCTGTCTTCTGAATATTTCCTGCTGCTTCTCTTTTGGATGAGTCATCCAGTGATAGTCCAATCCTATTTCACCTATAGCCAATACTTTTTCATTTTTTGCCAGTTTTTCTAACTCTTCTTCAATTCTATCATCGTATCCTTCTATATCATCTGGATGTATTCCTACAGCAGCATATATAAAATCATATTTTTTACTGTATTCAACACCTTGTTTGCTGCTTTCTATATCATAACCTATATTGACTATAAAATCCATTTTATCTTTTATTCTTTGAAATACCTCTGCTCTATCTGGATCAAATTGGTTTGAATCCATATGAGCATGAGAATCTATAAGTTTCATTTACTTCACCTCTAAAATATCTTTAAAATCTTCCTTGGTAAATTTATATTTTTTTCCACAAAAATGGCATTCAGTTTCTAAAAACTCCTGTGTTTCAAATATCTCGTTTAATTCTTTTTTACCAAGAGTAATAAGACCTCTGTAGAACTTATCCTTATCACAATTACATTTATAGTTCACTTCTTTTTCCTCAAGTATTTCATATTCTTCAATCAATTTTTCATTATTCTCACTGCTCATATCTTCATATAAAAGTTTTAATATTCTCTTAAGATCCATTCCACCCATCATAAGTTCAGTCATGGGTCTTATTGCCTGAACTTTTTCCTCTAGAGCTTCTATGAAACACTCTTCTGCACCTGGAAGAAGCTGTATCATATATCCCCCAGCACAAGCTACAGTTCTTTCATCTTTTAAATTCACTCCCAATGCTATTACAGTTGGTGTCTGATCTGAATTAAAAAAATAGTAAGCCAAGTCTTGAGCTATCTCTCCTGAATCTATTGGAGACATTCCAACATATGGTTCTTTCAATCCCATATCTTTTATTATTCTCAGCATTCCTTTTCCAACTAAAGCTCCTACATTTGATCTTCCATTATCTTTTAGTGCCACATCAGCTGAAGGGTTAGAAACATATCCCTTTACCCCTCCTTCAGAATCTGCTGTAACTACCATATTATTCAGCAGTCCATCAGTATCTGTTCTCAAAGTCAGTAAATCTTTTCCTTTTAAAGTGCTTCCCATCATTACTCCCGCTGTAAGAAGTCTTCCAAAAGCATCTATTGCAGTGGGGCTGCATTTATGTATATCCAATGCTTTCTGCACTATATCTGTTGAATCTACCAGAAAAAATCTAGCGTTTTTACTTACTCCTCTTATTATTTTTCCCATTTATATCACCTCTAAAATTTATCATATTTAACTATTTCTTTATATTTTTCATATCTTTTTTTTGAAAGTATTTCCATTAATTGAAGATTATTATCTATTCTATCATTCTTATTAAGATATTCTCTTATTTTTTTAATCTCTTTTTTCTCAAAACCAAAATATTTTAAAAGTTCATCATCAGCCTCATTTATGTAGATAGGATTTTTTTCAACTTCACTCTCTATTTTAAATTTATTAGAAAGTTTTTCATAAGTTGCGTCTCCGATTCCTTTTATCCTCTTCATCTCTTCCAGTTTTTCAAAACCACCTGTTTTTTTCCTATAATTTAAAATTTTATTAGCATATCCTATTCCTATTCCTTGTGACACCATTTCTTCTTTAGAAACAATGTTTATATCCATAAGATTATCTTTTTTTTCAAGCATATTTTCGCTCATTATTAGTTTAAAAGATTTTGATACATCCTCTTCTCCAAAACTAAAATTACTGATAATTATAAGCATAATGACAATAAGCAATCCTTTACAGCTTCTCATCTATATTTCTCCTTTTTTTAAATAATTTATATTTACTCTCCATTCTTTCTTTCATTTCCTTTATATATAATGCTGGATCTTTTGGATTAATTATTCTTTCAATATAATCTCTAAACTCTGTTTCCTCTATTACTCTTTTAGTGATAGCTCCCCCTCCTAATCCCATAGTCGATTGATTTTCCTCTATCATCTCTATATTAAATACAGATTCTTTTCCTTCTTTTGCATATCCAACATTCTCTCCCCATTCCATAATATTTTTCTGTCTATACATATAGTATGGTTTCAACTGTTTTTTCTCAGTAAGTTCTTTTATTTTATTTTCTATTATATCCCTATTCAATTCTTTTCTATTTTTATTCTCTTTAAAAAGTTTAGATGCCCTTTTAAATGCCAAAGAATGTATAGTTAGATTTTCTATATTATATTTTTCCAGCTCACTTAAAGTATAAAGTACATCTTCTGTTGTTTCATCTGGAAGCCCTATTATCAAATCCATATTTATTATAAATCCCATATTTTGAGCAATTCTAAAATATTTATCAAAATTTTTTCTATCAAATTTTCTATTTACCTTTTTTAAAGTTTCTTCATTAAAAGTTTGAGGATTTAAACTTATTCTATCAACACCATATTTTTTTACAAGCTCTAATTTTTTTTGGGTAAGTGAATCTTCTCTTCCTGCTTCAAAAGTAAACTCTTTTAAATGAAGCATATCTATATTCTCATTTATTTTCTTCAAAACTTTTTCTAAATCACTTTCTGTAAGTGTACTTGGAGTTCCGCCTCCTATATATATGGATTCTATCTTGTATCCTTCATCTTTTAAAAATTTCCCAGCCATTTCTATCTCTTCTAACAAAGTTTCAACAAATCCTTTGTAATATCTTCCTACTCCTCCATTTATTTCATAAGAAGCAAATGAACAGTATTTACATTTAGTTGGACAAAAAGGTATTCCTATATATAAATTTATATATTCTCTATTTAAAAATTCCAGTTCTTTCTTTACAGTATTTACAAGGAGTTTTATTTTTTCATCACTGACAATATAAAAATTTCTTAACATATCTTCTGCTTGTTCATATGAATATCCCAAAGATAACAGCCTTCTTAATACTTTTGTAGGTCTGACTCCCATAAGTCCACCCCAAGAATACTTTTTATTATATACTTTTAATAAAAGAATTTTTACCATAGTCTGTTTTTGCTCATCTATTCTGCCTTCCTGATTTGCATAAGAAAAATTTCCTTTTTTTCCATCTATATCCATATTTACTTCTATATTATCAAAAGTTTCTTTTATAAAAAGATTCATCGTTTTATCAAGTGCTTCTGGCACCATCACTCTTGCAAATTCTTCTATACTTCTGATATTTATTTCAAAATTTGAATTAATTAACACTTTTCCTCCAAATTAAATTTTTCCATCATCTTATCTTTTTCATAAATCTTTCTTAATACTCTGCATGGATTTCCTGCTGCCACAACATTTTCAGGGATATCTTTTACAACTACACTCCCTGACCCAATTACACTATTCCTTCCAATAGTTACTCCATTATTTATTGTGACTGCTCCTCCTATCCATACACCATCTTCTATTGTTATATGGGTTCCATATTCATATCCACTTTCTCTTTCAGTTGAAAATAGTGGATGGCTTACTGCCAAAAAAGATACTCTAGGACCTATTAATACATTATTTCCTATTTTTATTTTTCCAATATCAAGAAATATGCAGTCATGATTTATAAAAGTATTCTTCCCAATTAAAATATTATATCCATAGTCACACATAATTGGTGTCATAACTACAGTATTTTCCCCTACCTCTTCAAAAAGTTCTTTTATATTTTTCAATATTTCACTAAAATTTTCAAAAGAAAGAGAATTTATTTCAAAACATTTTTTCTTTGCTTTCATTCTTTCTGCAATCATTTCTTCTGCATTTCCCTGGTAAAGTTTTCCTAGTAACATTCTTTCTTTTTCTTTATTCATTATTGACCTCTTTTTCTGCCATATTCCTCTTTATTTATAATTCCACTTTTATACATATTAGAAAGATATTCCTTCATAGATATCATTCCATACTTTTGTCCAGTTTCTATAGCAGTAAATATTTGACTTATTTTTCCAACTGCTATCTGATTAGATACAGCAGTAGTCACAAAAAGTATTTCAAAAGCTGGAATAATTTCATTTTTTTTATCCAATAATAATTGTTGACTCACAACCCCTCTTAATGCTGAACTAAGTTGTGTTTTTATCTGTCCTTGCTTTTCTTCTGAAAAAATATCTATAAGACGATTAATTGTTTCCACTGCTCCGTTAGTATGAAGTGTTCCGAATACAAGATGTCCTGTTTCTGCTGATGTAAGAGCTGCTTCTATACTCTCTGCATCTCTCAATTCTCCTACCATTATTATGTCTGGATCCTGCCTAAGTACACTTTTTAAAGCATTTCTAAAGGACAAGGTATCTGTTCCTATTTCTCTTTGTCTTATAAAACTTTTTTTATTTTCAAAAATATACTCAATAGGATCTTCAATAGTCATTATACTCAAAGCTTTTCTTTGATTTATTTCTTCTATCATAGCTGCTAAAGTTGTACTCTTTCCACTTCCTGTGGCTCCTGTCACAAGCACTAATCCATTTTTATATTTTATCATATTTTTTAATACTTCTGGAAGGTTCAACTTTTCAAAACTTTGTATCTTTTTGGTTAAAATTCTTATAGAAAATGCAGGTGAACCTTTTTCATTATATAAATTTATCCTGTATCTTCTTTTTTTTATATCTTCAAAAGCTATATCTATTTCCTTAATTTTTTCAAATATTTCTTTTTGTTTTTCTGTTAATGTTTCTTTTATACAATCTATTAAAAAACTTTTCGAAACTTTCTCATTCTCCTCATCTCTTATCAGTTCTCCATTTATTCTATAAATTACTTTCTCTTCATTTACAAGATGAATATCTGATGCCCTTTTCTCCTGACCCTTCTCTAAGATATCTAATAAAATCATCATACCTTCCCTTAAATAAATTTTACTTAATATTATAGCATACTTTATAGCATTTGTCTTCTTCTGCCTTTTTTTAAACTGTTTTTTCTAGGTAATTATATCATGATTTTTCACTCAGGTCTAACTATTGAGAATAATACAATATATTTTTATTTTTCTTCATATACATATATGTTTTTCTTGATAATTTTTTTAAAATATTGTATACTTAAGTCGTTCATCGGAGGGTATATAAAAAATTTATATGCTGGATAAGATGGTTGGATAAAGCCAACTGTTTTATCCAGCATTTTTTAATTTACAGGAGGATTTTTTATTTATGGAACAAAAAAATTTACTAATTGAAGGAAGTATCTTCAAAGGATTAATGAGATTTTCATTTCCTTTTCTTCTGGCAAGTCTTCTCCAAGCATTTTATGGAGCAGCAGATCTCTTCGTAGTTGGACAATATGCAGACTCTGCTGCAGTATCTGCTGTAGCTATTGGAAGTCAAGTAATGCAGACAATTACTGGGGTTATTTTAGGAATAACCACTGGGGGAACTATTCTTATTGGACAATATCTTGGGGCAAGAAGAGAAAAAGATATGGCAAAAACCATTGGAACTATTATATATGTTTTTGGATTTATATCTATAATACTTACTATTTTTATGATATTATCTACTAACTATATCACTAACATAATGCATACTCCTAATGAAGCAATAACATTTACTCAGCAATATATTTTTATATGTTCATGTGGTATTCCCTTTATTATAGGTTATAATGCTGTAAGTGGTATTTTAAGAGGAATGGGCGATTCTAAAACTCCTCTATATTTTATAACTGTTGCTTGTTTTATAAACATAACTGTTGACATCATATTGGTTGATTTCTTCAAAATGGGAGCTGCTGGTGCGGCTATTGCCACCATTGGTGCACAAGGAATCAGCTTTTTGCTTGCTGTCTTATTTTTATGGAAAAAAGGATTTTCTTTTGAATTTGGTAAAAAATATATTTGGTTCTTTCCTAAAAAGGCTAAGATTATATTTCATCTTGGACTTCCAATTGCATTGCAGGATGGACTTATAAATATATCTTTTTTGCTTATTACAACTATCATAAATACTATGGGACTTACTGCTTCTGCTGCTGTGGGAGTAGTTGAAAAAATTATTGTATTTGCCATGCTTCCACCAACAGCTTTCGCTTCTGCCATAGCTGTAATGACTGCACAAAATATGGGAGCTGGAAAAATAGACAGAGCTCAAAAATCTCTTTATTCTGGAATAGGGTGTTCTTTAATTTTAGGCATTGTTTTTTATATATATTCACAAATTTTTCCTGAAAAAATTACTTCGCTTTTTTCTAATGATAAAGAAGTTATTTATACAGCTGCAATGTATTTAAGATCATACAGTATTGATTGTATTCTTGTTTGTTTTATCTTTTGTATGAATTCTTTTTTCAGTGGATGTGGACATCCTATATTCCCAATGATACACAGTCTTATAGCCACATTTTTAATAAGAATTCCTGTTTCCTTTGTTCTAAGTAAAATAGAAGGAATAACTCTTTATGAAATAGGTTTTGGAGCCCCTTTAGCTACATTTGTATCTTTAATAATGTGTATAATTTATATGAAATATGGAAACTGGAAAAAAATACTATGCTGAAAAGCAAATGATTAAATATAGAAAAAAGCGGTAAAAAACCGCTTTTTTCTATATTATTATTTAATTCATTTCTTGGCTATAGATTTTAAATAATTCCATTAAAATTTTACTATTAGTTTGATACTTTCTTCTTAATTTATTCAAGCTTTTATTGATAAATGTATACTCTTCTCTAGTAAATCTGCAACCTAAAATTCTATATTTTTTTATACCACTTCCTAGCGGTCTTCCTCTTGTTGGTTTAGCTTTTTCTTTTTCTCCCTTCATAAATCTTTCCCCTTTCCCCTATTTAATCATTTCAAATAAATTAATTATTTCTTCTTGTTTTCTCATATCTTCTTCCAATATTTTCTTAGCATCAGAATATTTTTTAGCAAGCTGATTATATTGATCTTTATAGTATCTATTTCCTTTCACATCAGCTATACGCTTTTCTTGTGTAATTATTTGTTGATACATCTCTCTTTGTTGTGTAAGAGTTCTTTGAGCTTCTTCAGCTTCTGATTTTCTTTGCTCATACATGGCTTTTTCTTCAGCTTCAAGCTGTTGAAAATTAAGTTCTAACTGTTCTAATGTGGATAAAACATTAGATTCAGCAAATGTTGTTATTGATGCTGCAAACAGAAAACATCCCAGTAGTATTTTTTTCATTTTTCCCCCTTATGTCTTTTAGTAAAACTTATCAAACTTTTGACTAACAAAATATTTTTTATTTATCTGAATCATAATTTTTATTACACACTATAATTCAGTATTATATTGCTATTTTCCTAAAAAAAATGTTCTGTTTTTTTCTCAAAAGTTTCATTTCTATTATATTATATCACATTTTTATTTTTAAAAAACAGAAAGTTCTTTTATTGAACTCTATCTTTTCTTAAAACCAAAGTTTTAACTATACATTTTTTTTATTACTTCCTTAACATATATTTATTTCATTAATTTCCTTTTTTCAGTGAGGTAAGCTCTGATTCTATAAATTTCACCATAATATCATCTTT
>ERZ773144.269-NODE-269-length-53544-cov-52.940193_pt1 | contig 53544 bp, 87 predicted proteins | sample MGYA00580849_ERZ773144 | MGnify/ENA primary metagenome ERZ773144 (study PRJEB29015, sample SAMEA2737861) | human gut metagenome | biome: human gut; feature: human-associated habitat; material: faeces | place: China | collected 2012 ...
TATGCTGCTATATATTAAAAAAAATTTTAATCTATATCAATTACAGACGAACAACTTCAATGATTGCATTTCTTCCATTATTACTAAGTGTTTTTTATACCATTCAGTCCATATTTTATTATTTATTTTATACATTTTTCATATTTCCGAAAAATATTAAACTCATTTTAAACTCTGCGTTTTTGTTTTCTGCATAAAAATAAGCCTACCGTAATTGGTAGGCTTTTACACATAGTACAGCACAAAAAAAGAGCTGCTATCCTAAGCAGCTCCCCACCCAAGTCGGCGCACTTACAAGTACGCTTAATAATAATATCGAACTTTGAGTGTAAACAGTACATATTGTCTGTATCTAAATTATACTATCCTTTTAGGGCAATGTCAACATTGTATGATTGGGAAGTTCCCTAAGGTTAGGGCGATTGTATTTAAACGAAGCATATATTCTATTCGCCAAAATATCACTAGCCTGGATCATATAATTGTTACTTGAAACACAATATTGCACTTTTACATCTACATTACTATTAAATATGGGAGCGTGAAAGCAATTATAATCATAGTTTATGATTCCATGTTGCAATTCTTCTTTTATTGAAACCTCTAGCCCATAAATACCATCTGTAGCAGTTAATTGTTCATCAATAAAAATCTTTATGGCTATGTCTTCATTTATATCTATAACATTTTGGAAAACTAAAGATTCTATCTTATATTTTACGAGCCGTTTCAACGCATAATCTTTATAGCGACATATTGACTGCGGTGTCGCTAATATATAACTGTATAACCTCGGAATATTAACAATCAATCCAAGACTTTCCGTATTACGAAGAACATTATATAATGCCCTTTTGTGACCGCCAGATAACGAAGAAGCTTTTATTTCATTTGTCGTACACAATTTCTCTTGAATCTTCTTAACTACACTCTTATATTTTCGCTTTGCGTGATCCACTTCTGCTTGTGATTTAAATACATATCCAGCATATATAAATTTCCCTACACCATTCGTTTTATGCAATATACCAGAATCATCAAAAAAGAAAATCAGTTTTTGCACAATTGTTACCCCTGTCTTTTTATAATGCTTTTATATTATAACACAAAATAAAATAGTTAGGAGTTGATTTTTATGTCAAATGCAGTTATATACGCCAGCTATTCTTCCGGGCATCAGCGCGAAGAAAGTATTGATAGACAGATTAGAGAATGCACAGATTTTGCAAAACATAATGGACTAACTGTTGTCGAAGACTTAGTATGCATAAGTCACCCACAAGCCAGCTTTATTATCCCGCCAATCATACTCGCCTCGAAATCCTATGTATTTGCTACCTATCCGGCGGCTCACCCCGTAGCTGATACCTGTAACGTAGTGATCAATATCAATCTTGGCTCCGATCTCCCGCAGAACCCCTGGCGCGGACGGTGGCAAGGATTTCAAGATTTTCTGCTGTAATTCTTCCTGCTTCTTCGACCAGGCTTCCAGCTCTGTCAACTGCTTCTGCAGCTGATTTATTTGCAGTTTGGCTTCGCTCGATGCTTGATCCGATACTATCAACTGTTCCCTGGCTGTTTGCAATTCCACTGCTAATTGACTGCTGATTGCTAACTGCCTGTTGGAGTTTTGTTCCAGTGTCGCCAGCTCGCTTTCCGTTATCATGTATGCCGGCTCGGCTGAACAGGTAGCAGGCAAGAAAAAGAACTGCACCAACACCCAGACCAACAAGAAAGCGATTATTAGATATCCAACTTTTAATTTTTTCATACATGGCTTACCTCCATAGAAAAAAGCACTCTGCTTACGCAAAGTGCTTTTTAGTGTTAAAGTCAAGAAATTTGATATTTACATTTTAATTCATTGTGCCAATTATATTGTATAAAATTATCTTTTTGTAATCTCCCCACTACTATTCCTGCATCAATTCCAATTTTATTAGCAAAACGCATAATCCCCTCTTTTGAAAGACAACCTATGTGAACATAGTCCTCATATAACTTTTCTGGTATAAGTATGTTTTTCGCAAAAATGTCAGCTTGTTTTTCATCTGCATCAGACAGACCCTCACTTTTTCCGATATCACCATGTATTATATGCGCAATTTCATGGAACAAACTAAACCAAAACTTATCTGCATCTTTACCTCTAACGGTCAATCCCATTACTATTTTTTTCCCATCATAAAAAGTTGCGCCATGCAAAAAAGAACCGCCTATGTGAGGTAAAAAAACAATCGCAATTCCGCAATCTGATAAAACTTTCCTCAACTCTGGGCAAAATTCTTCGGGCAATTTTCTAGTCATAGCCCGAATATCATTTAATGAAGATTTTAATTTTTCTACATTTATAACTTTCACATCAATTTTTCTTGCTTCAAGTTTTGCTTTTTGAGCCCATGCAATAAGCGCATAATCACTACGCTCTGTTTCGGCTAACTTCCTACAAGCAATCTTATTAATTAATTGACTCTCAATACAGCCCAGCCTTACTACTTCAAAAAACTTTCTAAGGGTTATAACTTTTTCAGGCTTGTTTTTTTCTTCTTCTATCCAACCATTTCTTACCATTTCCTTGTATGGTAATTTTCTTGCTATTTCAATATCCTCGTCCATCATATTTTCTTGTTCTGCTTTAAACCGTTTTTCTTGATAAATCGCCTCTAAATTGTTCCAAATGTTAGCTGGTATACCTAACACCATTTCTAATCGATTTGCAACATCAGTAGTTAATCTTACTTCTCCATTTATAAGACGGCTAATATGTTTTTCAGTCAACTCCATTCTAGTGGAAAACTCCTTTTGGCTCATTCCCCTATCACTAAGTTGTTCTTTTATTGTAACGCCAGGAGGCGTTGCGATTATCGTACGACTTTTTACCATAATAAACATCCTCCTTTTGTACAATAATTAATGATAATCCACGATTTCTAAAATACACACGCATTGTTTTTCTATTTCGACCTTTTTAAAAACAAGACGATGTGGATGAATTAAATCCATAGCATATTGGTTTTTCCGTTCGCCGATCAGTGTGTGGCATCTGCCAATTCTATACTGCACCAAGCATTCCACTGAATCAAAAGCACTTATTTGATCTATACGCAAATGAATTATCGCTGCCATTTGTTCGCCATATTTTTTCTTCGCTTCCGAGGCGTCAGTGCAAACTGCTTCAATTTTTTTGTTTTTATATTTGATTTGCAACGTGTCACCTCATTTACCTGTCAGGTTAATTTTACTACTCGCATTGCAAATTGTCAATTCATTTCTGTTGCAAAAACAACGAAAATGAGTAAATTCATTCCACTACCGTCAATACAACACTATTCCCACTATCAATAATCATACGGCTTAATACTACACCGTCAGCGTTTTGCATACGCAGGCAGCCATATGTCGGCACCCAACCTTGATAGTCTGCATAAGGATCCGGAAGTCCACTACCACCACCATGAATATCTCGGGCGCGCGGGTCGTGGGTAGTGATATAAAAGTTGCCATAAGCAGGACCATATGCACCGTCAGTTACCTCGGCAGTTACGCCGGTATAAACACCGTTCGGTAAACTTCCCCTCGGGTCACCTGCCGCATTGTAGCCGGGCACGAACGCATCTCGGCACTCCCAACTATCAATTGTTCTGTACTCTCCGTCCATAGCATAAATACGCTGTTTGCTACGTTGAAATTGAATTTCTTTTAACATATTCATCCTCCTTTTTCAGTAATACAATAGCCATGCTTGACGCTATGGATCCCCGCTTTCTCACATGGGATAGAGAACAGCGGAAGGTCGAAGCGTTGAGCATGGCTTTTAGTTCGTTAGCGGCCGCCTGTGGCGTCATGTTAGTTTTTTCTTAACTAGTGTAATAAGACCGGTCAAGTTTTTGCAGCCTGCATCGCTAAGATTTTCGATAATGCTTAATAGTTCCGTCGCTACAAGGTAGCTGATAACTAGCAATACAGCCCATTGAGCATTATTTAACTGTTGCATTACAACGTCAATAACTGCCGCGGCGGCCACACACAGCATATAAACCACCAGTTTACCGAGGAACCTGTGTTTCATGACTTCGCTGGAAATACTACCTTGCCGCCGTGCCGCCGGGATTCCACAGATCGCCTGCAATACCGTCGGTTCATTTCTTCCAGCTTCACACAACTGCTTGTAGGATATTTCTATCCACTTAGTTGCGCAGTCCAAAAAGACCAGCAACGTAAAAGCGTAAAATAAAACAGCGTGCTTGTGTAAGCATGCTGCCATTACTGACGCCGCTATAGCTTTAGCCAATCCGTCAGTTGTCAGTGTCTTAAAGGCCCCCACAACAGCATATTTAAATGCGGCAATATCCATTTATTCTCGTCCCCCTAATTCAATTTCATTCAGCTCTTCCACACTTTGAGCAGCTTCGATTTTTTCTTTGGTCGACCGGTACTGCTCATGCAGGGCATTGCTTCTGACTGCGCTTGTTACAAATACGCCCATAATGTCAGCAGCCGTGATTGTCGCTGTTGTATTGTCTGCCATTGTCCAACCTATTGTTGCGCCTTCACCCTGTACCGATAGGGCTTTTAACGCAATATCCAGCCTGTCACGGCTTTTTGTGTCGAAGTCATAGGTATTACCGGCGTATTCAATCGGAGCAACTTCTGCAATATCACGGGTAGATTTCAATTCTACGATTTTTACTAATTTAAGTTCATCAAGCGTTAGTTCTGGTTCCGGCTCTGGACCTGGTATTTTTTCCAGTTTCCATGTCTTACCATTAAATTTCAGTTTGTACCCGTCTATACTTGATGGCGGCTTAATAGTTGTTGCGTGCGGTGGTATAAGCCACACTTCTTTCCCTTGCAGTTCTGTTTCAAGCGGGTCTAAAAACGCTTCTGACATTGCACGATAATATCCGTTCTCGTCATAATAATATAATTTCATCTTTGTTCTCCCCTTAATATTTAATGCAGTAAATTACAGTCATAGCAGGCGGCTGCACAGTAGTACTTGCACCGTAAATGCTATTGCTACGAGAAGCATCAAAACTGGTAGATACTGCATATTCATCTTCGTTATCATTCCAACCATCGTATCTGTTAGTATTGTTACTTCCTACAAACGCACCACTAATACTAGATTTAAATGCTGAAATATTACCAGTAATATTAGGCAGCCCAGCTTCGTAGTAAGTTCCGGCACCTATGCCGCCCTCTAGGAATCTAGCTACAGTATTAGGCAAATTAAATGTAGTACTACCATCGCCAGCACCGTAAGTTGTACCGATTTTATTAAATAGATTAACATAAGTAGTTCTGTTAACTGCTGCACCATTGCAGTGCATATATCCTTCCGGCACCCCTGTATATGCCACGGCGATTATTGTCCCCGCCGGAATAGAATTTTGCGCAACAAAGGCACATGACGCGATTTGATTTGTCTTCGTCCCTGCTGCAGCAGTCGGCGCTTTAGGAACGCCTGTAAATGTAGGACTGTCTAACTTAGCAAAAACTTCCGGCAAGTTACCGCCTAAACTTAATGCGTTACTGACCTTTTGTACCGTCCACGTAACAGCACCGTCCGTTACAGTTTCGCCTACGTTTTTATTGATCAATTGTGGTTCGCTATCGCCGGTAGTTCCGCCTTGCGTACAAAGTAAATAGCATCCCTTATTTAAATTTTTGCTATAAACAATATCGCCCGCCACATATTGCTTGCCTTGCTGTAAATAATTGTGGGCAAGATCATTTGCGTTCGCAATAACATTTTTAACCGCTCCACTCAATTCATTAAAATTATTGGGCTTTACAGTTTCGTTAGAGTTCCAACTGTCTTTCAGCAGCGAGCTGTTATAAGTTACTTCTTTCATCAAAAAGCCTCCTTGTATTCTATTTCAAATCTTATTCGAGCATTTTCACCCGATTTTACCGCCAGTGTTGCATCATCAATAACATTTTCCCCTGCATAAATTTTTACGCTTTCTATCAAAATGTTTGCAGTTTCTACTAAAACATCAAATGTTATTCTGCCACCGGAAACATTGAAGTTTAAAAAATCACTTGAATTTACTGTAATTGTATTGTTAATTACAACTTTGGTTATGATCTCCTTTAACTTAGATGCCGAATAATTCAGCGTGAACGGAGTTATTGACGATTGATTATTCATTTTAATTTCCCCCAGATAATAAGTAGCGAACTGTTTAGCACCGAGATTCCACGTTCCATCAAGTCTGTAGTTCCATTTGCCCCAACCAGCTAAATAGCGACTGCTCACGCCTACTTTTGGAAGGACCAGCGATCTGTAGATATAAATCATATTTGCAGGCTTTACTTTTGCAATGAATGTTTCAAGCTCAAAAAATAAACTAATGTTATTAATGAAACTATCAATATAAAGTTCTCGCTTGCCGTAGTCCACCCATGCATTAAAATTACCAGCTCCAAATATCGTTATAAGCTGCTGTTTTAAATAATTCAGCGTATACGGCGGAGTTGTTGAAAGCCTTGTTATAACACGTCGCTTGCGAAATTCCAAGCTATCTGTGTCAGTCGGCATTATGCCGAGAATCTTTTCGTATTGTTCAACACCCTTTTCATCAGCCGTCACAACAAACTGACGAGAAAAAGCAAACTTGGTATCGGTTTCGGCTTCGTCGTAGATAGGCTGTTCAGCATTCATCAGCCCTTCCATTTCTTTGTTTTCCCTATATAGTGAGGGCAAATATTTTTTAAGTAATCGCATTAACAGTCACCGTCCCCAATTTGGGTATTTGCTGTTTCGTTCCGCTTTCTTCAAGCAAAATGTCAGCATTGCCGCCATTTAATGTTACCGACTGCACATTTATAACATTCTCAACGCTAATCACTGAGCCGATAATTCTAGCGATGTAAACGCCGACTTGATATTTATTCAGTGCATCGTTATCGCCCCACTTTTGTTTAACTTCTAAAAAGTATTTTTCGATTGACGCTTGAATAAAAGGCTTTATCTGCTCTCCGCTAACTTCGCTTTTCAGGGTAACGTTTGCTACTATGTTTATAGTCACCTCTTCCGGCGTGGATATTGTAACAGTATGGTCCATTGGAGCAATGCCGAGCCCCTGCCCGGTTTGTTCTGTAGGGTCAAAGTATTTCTTTATCTGCTGCATAAACTCGCTTGTAGCAGGCTTATATTCGCTGTCGATAACGGATATCTTCACCGTCCCCCCACCATTCCATACTGGATAAACCTGCACCGCACCAATCCCCGCTATCGCCTGCGCCCATATTTTATAATGAGCAACGTTACCGCCATAAGGCTTATTGCGCAACCATTCAATTGTTCTGTTTCTCAATGCATCGTCTGTTTCGTCGTCTTGCCCAGGGGTTACAATGGTATCCATATAGGCACTACCAAGAGCCGCTATATTGTTGACAGGGAGCATATATCCTGTATAAATATTTCCGACAACCCCGACGGTTTCGCATACTGCAACATATTCACCTTTAGCAGTTCGGTGTCTTACAACAAAAAACACCGGGGCGGCTTCGTCCTCGGTGCTTAATCTAATTCCAATCGGCACATCTACCTTCTGCCCTTCACTATCTTTCATGGTAACCTTGCGGTAGGCAGGTGTTGCAAGCTCTCTGTCAATTCCAAAGTCTGCGCAGCGGTTATCAAGAGATTTCCCCTTTGCGGTCAAGAGATATGTGTTTTCATAGTATAACTGCAGGTCGGCATATAACTGCGCCAGTGTAGCCATAGAGGGCGCAAGAGCGTCATAAATAATAGCCCCTTGTCGTTTGTCGATTTCACTTTCAACAAGGTCAAGAGCCTTTTTCATAAAATATGAGTATGTTTTTACTTTTAGCTCATCAATAATATTAGCCAATCATTTTCACCTCCTGTTCTCCGTTTAATACACCGTCTACTGTTTCCACCGAATACTTTACAAGCAGTCCATCAATATTACTTCCCCTGGTAATTTCTATGTCATTTACCGCAAGTATCCGATCATCGTACAACAGCGCATTTTCAATTGTTGACCCTAAATCAGCTACCACGAAACTTATATCTTTTCCTATATACTGTTCAAGTGCAACTCCGTAATAGTGATCATAAATAACATAGGCGTATTTTTCAGTAAGCATTATTTTTATTATTGCCTGCTTTATTGCTTCGTATCCGTCAACAAAGCCAACTATGCGACCTCGCTGCAAATCAAGGTGATAAGTCTTACTTGGCTGCTTTACTACCTTAGTCGCTATTTGTTCAGTTTTTATCCACGTAGGTATCATGCAAAACCCTCCGTATCAATTCGTTCAAGCAAATAGTAAAATTGACCGCCGTTAGATCTAATGCAAACGACCTTATCACCCGGCTTAATTGCTCTGAATTCTTCAATGTCTTCTGTTTCGTAGCCAGTTAAAGGGTTATAGCAGCCTGTATGCTTATGCTTATTAGGGTGAAAGTGACGTTTGCAGAAGTTGCTTACATAAATAAACTTCGAAGGGATAGGCTCTTTCTGTCCCTCAACTTTTATCGAAACAGGATTAACCGTTATAATTTTAGCGAAAACTATTGCCGTCCGTTCCTGCGGTGGAACTTTCCCATCCATAATTATATTTAACAGCTTGTTACCAATCATTCCGGCATGCTCACCTCCATACTGCTTGATACAACGCCATCAGTTATTGATGTATCACAGCTAATAACATATACAGTCTGATCTACATTGCCGGTTAACGCACTGTTAAACCGTATTCTAAACCCGCTGCCAGCTCTTAATTCCAACAGGCTGTTATATGTTGTTTCATCTGCCACAACAGTTAACTTCATTGTCTGCTCAACACGATTAAGCAAAAACAAAAGATTGCTCGCCCTTTCTGTAATTTGCGCTTCGTTCATTCCTTCATTAACAACTTCGTAATGTTGTAAGATACCCCATTGCTCAACATTTTTTTCATCATCAGCGACCGTTATTTTAGGAGTTTTTGCGTCTTTGTCGCCCCAAATCAGCTTCACAACGTTGCAGGCTTCATCAATGCTTCTGCTGTGCGTGTATTCACTCATAGCCGAGCTGTCGCCTATTACATAGTCAGTTACAAGCTTTTCCATATCGACAAGCTCTAGCGTACCGTAGTTATCTCGAACAACGTAATATTTTTGAGTTTTAACAAGCACATCATCAATAGCATACTGTATTATTTCGTAGATAGTTTTATCATTGTGAATTTTATCGCTGACAATAGTTTCAGAACCAGCAATAACACTGCTTTTTAACTGAAATTTATTGCAGCAGTTTGTGAAAACATCATTGAGCGTTTGCCCGCCGTCGATAATATAAAAATCCTTGTTTTTCAGATAGCGCATTTGGTCATAAGCAGTTACTTTCACATTGTTGTAGCTATCTGTTTCCGTTTTGAACAGATACCCCAAAAACAAGCCTTTGCCGTCTATACCTATGTCAATAACACTACCTTCCGCAAATAGGTTAGACTGGTTCACATCAACGCAAATAAAGGTTAATGTCCCCGGCTGATCATCCAACGCCGTTTTAAAAGTAATTTCGCTAATGACTGTTGAGATATCCCAGCTTTCTTTTGTTTTTGAATTAGTTAAAACCGCGCTTAGCTTCATAGTGTTTTCTCCACGTTTTTAGGCAGCTTTAGCGTTACGCCAAGTAAAGTCCCTAGTCCATCACCCAGCGCAGGGTTTAAGGCTAATATTTCAAGCCATCGACTACCGTCACCCAAGTATTTACTAGCGACTGTCCACAAAGTATCATCACCTTTCAAAGGCTGCGTAAGCGATGCAACCGGGTTATTGCCGATAAGGGTATCAACATCGGTCTGTTTGCTTACACCGCCTACAATGTTCCCCTGTGCGTCCCTTTGCAGCTTCGCAATGCCGTACTGCTTATATTCCTTTAGTTCAATGGAAAAATAAATATCATCATGCTCGCCGCCCCTCGTTTCACGCTTTAAGCTTTCAATCGTCATCATCATTGATATGTTTAAGTGCGTTACAACGAGTTTGAGCGGTTTTTTTGTTTCCTGCAACCGTTTTAGCCAGTTATAAGCTTTCGTCCCCCCAAAACTGCCCAACGCTCCCAGAGCAGGGAAATAACTTTCAAGCGTGCAGGTTCTTAGTTTAGGCAGGCGAAGTAAATTAACCTCGCCTATACCAACTATGTCAGTTGTTTCGTTGCTGCCCTCTCTTTCAATGGGTAGCATTTCAGGATTCACCGACAGCGGAACAAAATTACCGTCCGCAACAAAATAAATTAAAACTTCACTAACCATTGTCTGGCACCACCAAGCTACTGTTATAAAGGTCGACAATTCTCGTTTCTACCCTTTCAACAGCTTTATCAATATCCATTGTTTCCCTAATGTCGCCAAAAGACAACTGGAACACAGGCTGCACAGTTTTGAAGCTAACCTGATATTTTTTCATGGCCAAATCTCTGATGAGCTTTAGACTTTCATCGTCAATTTTAATCGGGTCTTTAACCTTGCCTACAGATTTAACTTTGTCGACATTGTTATCCTTATCCTTGTTCGGATCTAAATTTGGCTTTTCTGCGGGGTTCATTATTCCTTTTTTCAGCTTATCAAGTCGTTCGCCCAAATTTTTAGCCGCTTCAGTACCCCATGTTTTTCCTTCTTTAAATGCTTCGTTAGGGTCTTTCATGTCTATCATTTGTAACATTTCGAAAGCAACATACTCCTGCCCTAGCCGTTCAGCATTAAACTTACGAATAACATTAATGCCGCTAATTATGGCATTGATTACAACTCTCCAAAAATTAAATATTCCAACAAAAACATTGTAAATGCCTGACCCCATTGCAGCGAAAGCTCCTGCAACAGTTCCAGCAAGTTCTGGAAACTCTAACATTGCCCCAACGAGCGTGAACAGTATGCCAACGCCTACTAAAAGCGGCCAATTTGCAGCGGCAAATCCAGCGGCTGCAGTCCAGCCCGCACGAGCCGCACTGTATAATGCGGGGGTAAAATAAGCTGCCGCAACGGTACCAACATAAGCACTAACTATTGCGAGTTCATACATATTGTCACTCACAAACATTATGCCTTTAGCCGCCACCTGGCTAACATTTGTAAGGTCATTCGAAAAAAAACTTATAGCCTTGTTTTCCATAAGGGTAAGCGATTGCCCAAATGTTATTGGCATATTTTTGAATTTTTTGTCTATATCGGCCGCTGCGAAAGTAAGTGCCTTTTTAATAATGTCCGCTGTTATTTCGCCATCTCTAGACATTTCTTTCAGCTCGCCACGGCTTTTACCGGTAAATTTGGCGATTGCATTAGCAAGCATAGGTGCGTTTTCACTTATGCTTCTAAATTCGTCGCCCTGCAAACGTCCAGACGCCATAGCCTGCGTTAACTGGTACATACCGGCTTGCACTTCTGAAACACTTGCTCCGCTGACAATAAACGCTTTGTTCATTGTTTCAGCAAATCCAACTATTTCATCAAAGTTTCCGAAAGCGTCAGCGGCATTAAGTCCCAATTTTGCAACAACGGCTGCTGTATCGACATAAGCAGTACGTGAGCGCATAGAAGATAAGTACACTTTTTCCATTAGCTCATCAGTTGTTTGCATACCGTCGTTAATGTTGTCAATACGCGCACGCATAGACATAAGGCTATCGCCCATGCCAAGAGCCTGCCCCGGTAGTTCTGCAAGCTTTGTTGCAAGATTATTAGCCATATTGCCTATAGCACTACCGAGGGCAATGCTTTTAGTTTTTACGCCGCCCATTTTACCCGCCATGCTATCAAGCATAGCATTTGTTTTTTCCATGCTTTTCTTTAATTCAAGCATATGAGCGTTAATGTCAGCGATAGGCTTGGACATACGGTCGTCGAGTATTATCGAATTGTGAATATCAGCCATAATCTACCGTCCTTACTTATTATTAGCGTTTGCTTTCGCTAATTCTCCCAAACAGGCGATAACAAACGCTTTTTCGTTTTTAGGAAGATTCGCGAAGTCCGACGGTTTCCAGCGTAAATGCAAAACGGCGCCCAAACAAAGCGCCGCTTCGGGATCTTCCTTTATTAGTTTTTTGCAGTTTCAATGCTTTCATTAATATTTTTGTGGAAACCGCTAAGCTTTACAATTTCCTTGAAAAGTTCTTCCTGCTCTCCGGCAAGCAAGCATTTCTCAATAACATCTTCTGGAGTGTTAGCTCCGACCTTCTCCATGAGCGTTGCGTCGTTTAATGCCGGCTCTAAAACGCAGTTTAAAATTACTAATCTAGCGAATTTTGTTGCAGAATAAACCCCTTTAATAGTGGCTCTCTGTGATAATTCTTCACGTTCCTGGTTGCCTATAACCTTAATTTTAAATTTGCCGGGAATGCGTTTAGACACCGCTACTTCCGCGGTCAGGTTATCAACAACGTTTCCTGCTAAAAAGTCAGTTAATTTACTCATTAGATCACCTCATCAAATTTTTTCAATATTTTTGCATAGCGGAAATTGAAGGGTACATCTTCGGTTAATGCACCGGCAGAGTTATCAAGCATACCGAAAGACGATTTAGTAATAGTAATACCCTCGATCATTATCTCTTGCCTTCCCGCCTTGCTCGCCGGGTCCTCGTTTACAACTACAGCCTTAAACTGCGGCATTTTTCCTGTTTTGTAATAATCAAGAATAATATCGCGGTATTTGCTTGAAACATAATACCCGCTGAAAGTACCAGTACCTTTAATACCGTGTACTTTGGTTTCAGTATGCCGAACCCCTATAGGCTTAATTTCGGTTGTATCAAGCTCAATATCAGCGGTAAATTTGGTAAGTTCAAAAAGTTCGTAAACCTTTCCATCAATAGTGGCCATCACTTTACCTTCTCGGCCACTGATTGTATCCTCGCCCAGAATATATTTTTCCATTTATTATCCCCCTTATGCCAAAACTTCAATATCCATATAAAGAATTTCCATTGCGTCCAATATCGGCAACCTATTAACACTCGCTCTTACCGCATCGACATTTACGCCACGTTCTACAATAGTATTTTCGACAGGATCATAAGACGCTTCGACGGTTTCCAGCCGTTGTAATTCGGTAATATAGGCAACTACATCAGCCTTAAAAATAGCCCTTCCTCTATTGTTGTTTGTTACCTTGCCGATGTAGTTGTTTTCCCAAACGGACCGAATAGACATTCTCATTTCGTCCATAACACGGATTGCCCTGTTTTTGCTGAAAACATAACCTTTTTCCGGCTCAAACAGGTGATATGTATTAATATCTTTTTCGACTACGATATTACCGTCCTGACGTGTGCTGAAAAGGAATTTACCTAATTTCAGCTTCTCTTTAATAACGCTGTCTTTGTGTTCCGGAGCAAAGCCGATTGCACCTTCGACAACTTTATATGTATTAGACTGGTTAATCTGCGCACCTGCTGTAATACCTGCTACCCATGCCGGGACCATTTCTTTTGGTACTGTTTCATTTGCAAAAATAAGGCTTTGCTCACTTGCAATAACCCCTTCATAGTTGTAAGTGCTTGCGTCCTCATAAATGCAAAGCTGCACCCCTCGGCCTTCGTCCTCTCGCTGATTTTCAATAAACGTCTTAGCCAAAGCATTAATTGTACTGCCATCGGTTATAATGGCCAGGGTTTGCCATTTTGCAACTTCGAGCAGTGCAAAATATTTCGGATAAGCAGCAGAAGCACTGACAGTACCATCAGAGCCAGAAGTCAGGGTAACACCCGCTGCTTCTTTAAGTTGCCCGCTATCCGTTGTTACATCAATGTAATCGTTGGATTGCACCTCATCTTTGCTTTTTACCTCTTGGCTGTGGACGAGAACCCCATCCCAGAACGTCAAGAAGTTATACTTAGTAGTATCTACCTTGTTTTTATTAATTTGAACTGTAATCTTATTACCAGCCTTACCGGGGTATTTCGCAGTAACAGCGAAGCCGCTGATCGTTCCGCTCGCTTGAACGCCGCCACTGTCAAGCCGATAAAAAAGACACCTGTAACAATTAGATAAAATTAATCTTGCGACTAAACTATCTGCGGTATCTGCTGCCGTAAATCCTAACTTCGCTCTGCTATCGCCGTTCAGCAACTCGCTGCTTTCCACGTCTATCAGGACATCAGAAGGACCCCACGAAAGCGGCAATGCTACTGTTGCTATACCTCTATCGCCAACCGTCAGCAAAGGCTTAGCTACCTGCCTAAAATTGATGTATGCGCCCGGTCTAACTTTGTTTTGGCTTAACCATACGCCACCTGCCATATTATCACTCCTTACGTTATTTTCAGGTCAAGCTGCATTTGCAACGCTTCTGCAACTTCTTTTTTTACCCTGATGTAATATTTACCAATAAATTCTAAGTTACCCTCGTTTTTTTCGGCATAACTGTCTTTCTCTAGCCGAATCAGTCCACCGTCTATTGGCACCAAATCAAGCGCAGACGGAAGGTCAATGGCCATTTGGTCTAAAACGCTATTGATGTTTTTTACCGTTGCGGGTTCTGCAGCATGACGGTAGGTGATGTGTGTAAGAAAAAACAAATACCACCTGTCGACATTATCCCTTTCAACCGCTATACTTGCGTTGTTTATGTAAAACGCAGGATAGACAGGCTTAGCAGCCTTTTCCTTGTACCACTTGACGCCGAATTTATCAAACAGTGTTTTGCCGATAGCGTCTTTGTATAAATCTGCTGTGATCAGCTAAACCGCCCCCCGTCAGAAAAAAATTTATCAAAAGCTTTTTGATACTTGTTTTCTACTGTTTTAAGCCCCTTGTTAAGCGGAACTGTATTCATGTAGAATGGGTTTATTTTTTTAGTGCCAAATTCGATGTATGATGCATAGTCCTGCGGATTACTAAAGGTAATTTTGTGTTCATGACCTTTTTGGCTGTAGGTCATTTCCCAACTATTACGAAGCGCGCCTGTATCAACAGGTGTTCTCTGCTTTGTTTGGGCAAGTATAGCCGCACCTTCTTTTTTGAGAACCTTTTCAGCGACTTCCGAACGAATTTTAGACTTGCGTTCAAAATTGCTTTGAAACTTTGCAAACTCTGAAAAATTAAACATCTTTTCGAACCTGCAAATAAAAGTTACTGCGCCCTGGATATGCACTCAACATACCAACAAAGCCATTGATTTCAGCGAACGCAACACCGTTTGACTTTCTTCGCAACTTTACATAATCGCCGTTTTTAACGTCAACGCCAGCAGGAAAATCAACCCTGATCAACTGTGTAACTGGCATTGTGCCAGTAGTTACAGTGTCCGGCCTATCATTGATCTTATAAGAAACATGGCACGGCTGCTTTTCAACTACCATTGCAGTCGCTTCTGTAACTTCCCCAGTGTTGGGGTTTTCGCTGACGGTGTCGCGCCAAACGTCCATCTCATCAGTATCAAACATTTTCATTTTTTCGCCAATGATAGAAAAATCAACAACCATGCCACACCTCGCTAAAACATTACCCTGAAAGCGTGCAGGTCGCTAATGGCAGAGTTAAATACATTATTTGTAATTTCCGCAAACTTAAAACTTCGATCAGCTTCTTTGATCTCTGATACTTTCGACTGTTCGGAGTACACATTTATAACCATTCTTGCTATTGCTGGCTCTAGTTCGACCGGGATTGCCCTAATGTTGCAGTAGTTCTTCGCTCGCTGGCTCATTTCATCGATTAAGGCATTAAAAAAAGCGTCTTGGGTATCAGTAGTGACACCCAGCAACGCTTTTACTCTCTCAAGAATAGTCATTTAACGTCCTTTGCAGTTTCAACTTTAGAACCAGTCTTTGCTGCTGATTTTGTCTTAACGTCCTTTGCAGTTTCGGTATAGCCAGCTTGTTTTAACCGATCCGCATCAAATTCACTATTCACGACAATCGTAATTCCATCTTTTTTTAATTCCATAGTTCCCCCCGTTATGCCTGTGCGTGCAAGTAAATCCCTTTAGCTTTGTTATCATAAACAAAAGCGTCATGATACAATCTGAACTGGAATTTCCATGCGTCTTTATCCTGATTTTCTTCCGGTGCAAAGATTTTAGGAAGAGCAAATTTAACGACCTGCAGCACTGCCGGTTTATGAATAATCATAAAGTTAATTGCCTTGCCTGTGGTATCTGTGGGTTTAAACCCGTTTTCGGAAGAACCATCATTAAGAGTAATGCCAGTATAGAAGCGACCAGGAACAACCCAATTAATCGGCATATCGTTATAGCCGCTCAAAATTGTGTTTACAGTTCCGTCACTACCCCACTGACGAGCTAAAGCAGAATTAAGCATCGGCTGAAGCGCAGTACTGATATTCAACACACGTTCAGTACGCGGGACTTCCGCTTCATCCATTTTTGCTACTGCATCATCAATCGCTCCAATAATTGTTTCTTTAGTCAAAGTAGCAGGACTTGCTTTTAAAATACCGCTTGCACTTGCGTATTTAGCAAAGCGATAAGCATCAAGCTCCGGCACAACATGCTCACGCTGGTAGCCACCGACAACAGCGCCAAAGGTCATTCCAAGTGTTTCCTCATCATCCATGCGGTCGACTGAAAACTCTCTGCCGCGCTCAATTGTCAGCTTCATGGTTTCCCATGCTGCTGTAACTGTTGCTTTAGGATAGCCTGTATCGCGGGAGTAGTTACCCAACCCAACAGTACCGACTTTCAACACTTTAATTTCGTTTACACCCGTAAAAGCATTGGTCATAACTCTAGCGTCAAACACGCTAGTAGCTGCGCCTTTTTTATAGATTTCGTCAAGAATAGGTAAAAATTTGTTTGCTAATTCAATGTTGTTTGCCATTGTTTAATCACTCTCCATTTTTATTTTTGTTATTCCAACCCTGCGCCCATTCTAATAGCCGCAAGTTCCGCATCACCGTTCTTATCATCTTGGTTACCAGGTGAGTGTGGTTTCATTCCATTAGGCTTTTGTGCTGCCGAAAAAAGGTAATCATGAGACGTTTTGATTTTTTCGAGTTGTTCGCTCAAACCGCTAATATTTTCGCCATCTACCTTGACAGCATTGCTGTCAAGCAAAGCTTTAACCAGTTTCGCATCTTTTGCGCCACTGCCTGCCAGTGCAACATCAATAGCTGCATTTTTTCGTAGTTCGGCAATATCCTGATTGTATTTTTCCTCGCTTGCCTTTACAGCAGCCTGCAGTGCCTTAACGTCAATACCTTCAAACCCTTTCAGTTGCTCCTGTAAAGCTTTGGCGGCGTCTTTCGCCGTTTGCAGTTCTTTAACATGATTTTCTTTCAAACCATCAATTTCGGCTTTTGATTTGTAGTTTTCTCTGAAATATTTGTTGAAGTCCTCCTTTTTTTCTGCCGGAATATCAAACCCCAGCTCTTTTAATTTTTCCAAAATATCCATTGTTAAACCCTCCATACTTTTTTATACAGGTCAGTACCTGTCAGATTAGCGGTTATAGTCCCGCCGGACTGAAAATAAAAACACCCTTTTGGGTGGCTTTAACTTAAATATTTTTCTGCATATTCTTTATAAGTCATATTTTCAGGCACATAAAAGTATTTCCCGTTTTTATCCTTTGCAAGCCGTTCGCCCCGATCATCAACCATCGGTACAGTTGTAGATCTACAATTAGGGTGCATAGGCGGGGCGTTTATCCCCTGTCGCTTGTCTTTCAGCGCGAAGTCTTTACCGTCTAAATCTCGGCATATTTCACTGGTCTTAAAGTCAAGTACGGCCGTATACACATACCTTTCAATGTCGTTGTCTTCCATAGCTTGAAAATTGGCATCGTTTAAAACGTATGATACTTCTGTTCTCGCCAGCCGTAATGCGTTTTTATAGCCTGTGCCTGTGCGCTTATTTATCATGGTAGCTATCTCTTTAGGATTTCTCCCCAAAATAAGCCCGCTGGGGATATCTTTTTGCAATGCTTTCGAAACACTTTCCGCATTATCGGCGGACCGAGTTTTGAAATTACCATCCAGCCAGCGGCTATCAATTGCCCTTTTAATTGCGTCAATTTTAGGTTTGCTAATAACTCTTGTGCGTCCGCTTTCAATTGCCGAATTGTAAGCCCCGCTGTTATAACCGTCAGAATATACTTTGCTCAAAAGGTCTGCTAACGTTTCAACTTCTCGCGCAGAAGCTTGTGACAATATCAAATCAATTTCAAACATCAGTTTGTCAACGCGTGTTATTTTCGTTTTTCTAGATTGACGATAAGCGATTCTTTTGAACCAAGAGGGATAATTCTTCTTATCTGAGTCAGCATATGCCGTAGCGGCAAATTTTTGCTGTGATAGCGTTTGCGCTTTGCTTAACAAGGCGTATATGTCATCAGTACCATAGCGGCCTATATAAGCTTCAATTTCTTTTTTTATCTTCGCTGTAGCATTGACGTATATCTCTTTTAGCTTGCGCTCTGCTGGGGTTAGGCGTCTATCTCCAGCAGAAAGCAATCGCTTTGCCCAATATTCATCACTGCGCCGCATTTTGGTCACCATCTAAATTATTGTAAATATCGCCCTGCTCTGATTTATACTTATCAATTTCGGCAGCCACATCTTTAACCCAAGGCATATTTGACAATATTGTTTCGGTTGAAATCCCCTCTATAGACTGAGCTTTTAGGCACATATCAATTGCGGACTGCTCGTTGATGAGGATATCTCTGTTAAAGGTTATCTCAACGTCCCCAGATACACTATAATACTTGTCAATAAACCAACATATACCATCAATGCAGTTTCTGACTCCTTTTTCTAACCCGTTGCAGTCCAAGTCAAGCGGGGCATACATATACTGTCTGGCTTCTGCTGACGCATTAGCACCCATAGCCTGATCAGGATCAACGCCACGGCCAAACGCGTATATATTACGGCGCAAGCGGTCTAAATAAGTGTCAGAGTTGCTAACGTCTACGCTGTCATCAATTGTGTCTGCGTCGCCGTCATCGTTAACCATTATCAAGCGGTAAGCGTTTACTGTTTGGCGCAATCTACCTAACTGGTCGCTATCTTTGCCACTACCGCCATAATTTTTTACTTTAATAATCTTGTTGCCTGCATCCTCTAGCGCGTTTCCATTGTTTGATACTCCTTTGTCGTAGGCATCAATCAAGCTTTTTATTCGGCTAATCAAAGGAGTTTCGCTATCGTTATATTTTATCGGCACAAACGGCAACCGCTCCCAATCATGCAGATTACCATCAGCGTCCTGCAGCATAGCGGCCTTTTCGCCTACCGCTATAAGATTGCTGTTATAGTTCTGCGCGATCATTTCAACGCTTGACGCCGTCTGCTGATACTTATAAAGCTGTACGCCGTCAGCCTGCCAAAATTCCGCATATGTGACGAAACGCTTCTGCGCTGCTTCGAACTCGACTTGCGTGTAAAATCTGATCAAAGCTTGCAAGTCTGTATGCTCATCATCTCCCCAAAGTGGGATTATTTGCTTTGCGTCTATAACTTTAAACTTTAACTGACCTTTTTCCGGGTAAATGTACATCCAGCCAATGCCGCATTTTATTGCACCAGTAGCACAGGCCGTTATTTGACTGCGGACCTTAGTATCAAAGACACTTTGTAAAATATCATCTTTTGTTTGGTCCAGACCCTTAACGCTAAACTCACGACCCAGCAAATATTGGATTTTTTGATCTATCAACTCTGTTGCAAACGTATGTACTATTTTGTTGTTAGCAACATTTTTAACCTCTGTCAGCAGCCCATCTTTGCCAATAGCCATACGTTTGGTATCTAAAATATCATGCTTACCAGCGTAATATCTTGCGCCAGCAAGCATATTTTTATAACGCTCACTTTCGATAAATTCTTTAATTTCGAGTTTGACTATTTGGCTATCACTTAGCGGAGCGTTGCGCTTTAGCGTGTCTATTAATGATAAATCCATACTTAACCCCCTATTAATACAAAATTGCTTTGCGCCATTGCTGTGTTAACAAAATATCTTAGCGCGTCCATTGCGTGGTCATTATCTTTTACCGGGCGATCTTCGGTGCTTTTGGTATCCCACAAATAGCTCTGAAACTCTGCTATTGTGTTTTTGCACGAAATGTGTACATAAAGCCGTTCCTGCGCGATTAAACTTGCGACGGATCTAATACCATTCAGTACATCATTTTTGGCTTTCTTAGCCGAAAACTGCCCATGCTTTTTAATCGTTGCGATCATACTAGCAGCGGATGGATCTATACCGATATAATCAATGTCATATCCGTCGGCCAACCTTACCAGCTCATTGTAATAATCATCATCCGTAAGCTGGCGATTGTTTGCTCTCCCGCTGTAGTAATACTCTTTGATAAGATAAGCGACATCTACGCCTAACTCTCTCCGCACACCAAAAAGTAGGGCAGCAAATGGATTCTGCGTGCCGTAGTCGATAAATATATAATGACGGTCACACTTTGGGGTCACTTGCTTAACGTGTCTGTTTGTGCTAAACATCGGATAAATCAACCCTTCGGCCAGCACCCACTTGCCAAGGATATATCTGTCATACCACACTGTTCCTGTGTACTCTTTTTTTAAGTTTTCGACAAACTCGCTCGGTAAAAAATCATTATCATCGATACTGTACTCTTGCAAGTATATATCTGCGTCACTGTCCATAAACTTTTTAAACCAATGCATAGGGTTGTCAGGGTTACAGGTTAGGTCACATCTGCTATACGGCTTATCTAGCCGAGATTTTAACATCTCGAAAACCTCGTTGTTATAGGTCACCACCTCATCGCAGTAAGCATATTTAATGCTGCTGCCACGCAGGCGGTCTACTTGTGTCACCTTGTCCGCTCCTAGGCAATAGACTTTTTCGCCAAATATTCGTGCCGTGTTATCTACACCGATATCGCCTACCAGCGTTGCACCGTAAATAGCCTGCAACGGCTCAATTACATTGCGCTGCAGCGTTCCCTTGGTATTGCCAAGTATTACCGTTAGCCCCTCTTTTCCCGCTACCGCTCTAATACGGATCGGTATAACCGCCAGTACATCTAAATACGTTTTGCCGGAGCGCGTTGCGCCGGATTTAATATTCCAGCGGTGGTTAGCGTTGTTAAGATACTCTTGTTGTTTTTGCGTAAATGTCATTTCGTCAGCCCCTGCGTTACTTTTGATAGTATCTCATCAAGTTTTTCCAGTGCTGACGAACTATTATCAACAGGATTGCGCTTATAAGATCCGGGCATCCTATTCGACAGCCAGAAAATTTGAGCCGTAGTATTAGCAGGGATAGGCACTTCTTCCTCTGCCGTCACCACTTCCTCGTCTTCCGCCACTCGCTTGCCGTTATCATACTTAACGTGCTTTACCTTGAAAGCTTTTTTGACCGTGATTACCCTGTCCAAGCAGCTTTTAAAAAGTGCATTTTCGACCTGTCTGTCAGCAATCTCCTTGCTTTTTTTTAAAGCCTCCGCAAACTCCCCATACTTTTTTTGCCAATCATACAAGGTAGATACATTTATCCCCATGTTTTTTGCAATTTGCTCATTGGATAGTCCATCCCTCGCCCAGCCAGCTATGCGCAGTAAGCCGTCCTCGTTATTCCAAATTTTATTAAACTCCGACGGTCTTCCGCCTGCCATTTCTCTCACCACCTTTGCAAATAAAAAAGCACCTAACCGAAGTTAAGTGCCTTTGTATTAAGTTTTATGCTAAACTTTGATGTATATTACCGTGTTTTATCGGTTTTTTAATGCTGAATTATTCATGTAGATTAAAGCATGATACAATCTTGTCTGTTATTATAATCGTCAAAAAAAAGATAATTACAAAATCGAACCAAAAGCCACTAAGATGCTTAATGAACACTAAAATCATAAAGATAAGGACTAATAAACTTATTACTAGTATTAAACTTCCCAACAGCTTTAGTAACGACATGGTAATACCTCTCTAATAATGCGATATAGTCACATTGCTCAAGACCATCAGGCATCCTTCGCATATAAGCTATACCTTTATTTAATAAGCGTATTTCGCTAACACCTTTAAAAATTCATAAAATTTAAAGGTATTATTGCCGCTGTATTACCCCAACGGCAGGGTAATGTCCAAGCGCTAAGCTTGAACGTTTCACCAAGCTTGTTGTAAGCCTACTAACTTACAATACTATTTTAACTCATTAAAACAGGTAATTTGTCGGATACATTTTTAATTCTCAATAATTTTTTTTCGAGTGCTAAAACGACAGCATCGTTTAAAAACTCTTCGCGAAGCTCGTAGTAAGTATCTCTATTCATACCTTTTAGTCCAGCAATTACTCCTGGCGACTTATTATATTCATAACGCTGGAACATAGCATCTCCTGCTGCTTGTTTCTCATGAACCTTATATGTCTCAGCTATTACTTCAAGCCATGCTTCAGGATTTATTACTATAGTTTGATAAGGACCTTGTCCCCACGAAATCATCTTGATCGGTTCAATATTCTTTAGTGCAGATGTTTCTGTTGGATTACTGATAAAAGCATGACCTCCACCCCCAGTATGCCCTTTCTTTGCAGTACGCTGCTCTCTTTCATCATCAACAGCTTTCTGAATATATTTCCTATTCAAAAAATACCACTCTGTATGCTTTCGTAACAGTTCTATTAGCATATCAGTCTCCTTCTCTATACTCCTTAATCATCACATATAGCTTGACCGCAGTATTTGCAATAATGAGCATCATCATCTACCTCACGTCCGCATACAGGACATGCCCAGCCTTTAGGTATTTGTTGTGGGAAAGGACAGTTTGGTATAAAATGCTCTTCGACTACTAAATTTACTTCTTGTGGTAGTTGCTTTTGAGCAGCTGTCAATAAAATTATATAAGCCTCTCTTTTCTTATTCATAGGCATTTTCCAAATGATTGGTTTTAATAAAGCTATTGATCTTTCTAACTTTAGTATGTTCATTCGGGTTCACCGTCCATAATAGCACCGCAATTATAACAATAATGCTGTTCAGTAATATCCAACCCGCCGCCAAATACATCTGTTGCGGCATATGAGTTGCAATTAGAACAGTAATAAGCACCGCCCCCTTCCCAATGCCCGTGTTTGCATTCTTCTACAGTAGGAAAGGTCATTATAACACCAACGACTTTCATTAAACCCGCTTTCTGTCCTATAAAATATTCGTCATTGCCTGCATATGTTTCATTTCCCATTCCCTCTAAATATTCCACTAAAGCTTTTCTATCTATCAATTCCATATTATTCACCTTCCATTTTTGCGCCACAGTTCGGGCAGTATTTTAATTCTGTATTTCCTTCCTCCCAATACATATCCCAAATACACTCGCTGCAAGCAATGATATTATTATGTCTTATCCAATGCCCGTGCTTGCGTTCTTCTATAGTAGGTATTGTAACAAGACTATGAGCAGCACGTTTATAACCAATTCTAACACCGTTGAAATACTCGTCGTGGGCGTGTATACCTTCATCTATTCTTAATAGTTCCGCTTTCGCCGCATCTGCATCTATTAATCTCATAATCTAATCACCTACTATTTTTTATCTTTATATCATAAGTATTATTAACTATGTCCATATTATGATCATCATCCATGTATGCTTCTTCTATAACATCCTTAATTTCATCCTCTGTAGCGTCATTTTCTACGTCTAGTTTGATCTCATACTCATTTTTTTCAATAACTGTTGCTATTACTGTTTTCATAATCTATTCACCATCCTCTCAAATATCCATCGGGTCACAATTCTCACAGTCAGGTTCAATGTCTCCATACTGCCAACGACAATATATACAGCAGTATTTACTGTCCCAGTAATCACAGGTAGCGTCACAATCATCACAAGGGCATTGTTCTTCTTCCATTTTTATTCACCGCTCCTTTAGTAGCTCAAATCATCATAGATATTGCCGATAACTTTTGCACAAGGGTTCCCACCATGGTTTAAATAATAAATGTCACCATAATATTTAACTGGTTTTTCAATTTCCGCTAAGTAGAAAGTTCCCTGTGCATAAGCTACCTGCATACATGGGGGTATCCAGTCGTCCATACAGACGATATCGCCCTCAAATATTTTCTTGCCATTTTTATCGACAAAGCCTGTATACTGCCCTGCGGTATTAGCGTCAATTTCATACATCGCCACTCCATCTGGTGTTATGTAAGGGTATCCCTGCTGTTCTGTATAAAAGCCGTAGCGCCATTCTTTATCATTTATTCCTTTACCTCTAAATAATATTTCACGCATTTTTCTTCACCTTCTTGTGTCAAAATATCCAGAAACAGCTATAAAAACTACGGTCAATATAGCTATTGATACCGTTGATAAATTCGATCCTATTTCATACATTTTTCATGCCCCCTTGTCTGTAAACACATATTTTATTATTGGTCATTTCAACCATCCTACGAGAAATTTTATTCCAAATAACATAAGTGTTATAGCCCCTATAGTGTGAGTAATGACATATAAGCGGCTATGTCTGTCACTGCTGTCAGTCAGAAGTACCAACATAGACCAAAGAGCTGACGCTATAGCCACAATAATAGATGCTGTAACGACACAATTCATTAGTAAATAAATAACATCCATGCTATTCATTGTTCTTTACACTCCTTTATCTCAATTAATGGACAATCTATCAGCCTAATGTTTGGATTTTCAATTTCACAGGCAAGAATACAGCAACCTTTACTCTTATCAACAAAAAATGGTTGATTCCTATAAAAGCCAACTGGATATGTCAACGGGCATTCAGCGCAGTTTGCAGGCATATCCATTTCTTTAATTGCTATCATATTTTTATCTCCGTTCTGTCAGCCCAAGTAATCCTACGCGATTTAAACTTAGTTGGCATAGACATAACAGTAAGCTGAATACAGTTACTACATTTTGGGTTTTCGCTCAACTCACTGGCCTTTCTATTATTAATGCACAAATAACAATAGTCTAAGTATTTCATTTTTTACTCCTACATTCTTACCCAACGCTTTTTGTTCTCAGGCATAAATTCAGAAGGTCTACCAAAGCTGTATTTCTCATTAGGCTTACAGTTACCACAAATAAAACTTCCTAGGCATTTGCACTCATGGCACCAGCCTACGTACTTGATTTCAGTTTTTTTCATCTGCTCCACTTCCTTAAACTTCTCTAAAATCAATATCAGGGTACTTATAAAGCAGCATTTTCTTTTTGATCATATACACCTGTGTCCTCATGCCCTTTGTATCGACGTAATAAACATGACCGCCGGCTTCCGTCACCTTAAAATCAGCCTTGTAAATAATCGGCCTTATCTTTTTACCTTCCCTCTTATAACCAGGCTGTAAAACAAATTTTGGCTGTAGTTCAACCTCTTTTACTGTACCTTCGCGCATAAGCCAGTGTAACTGCCAGTAATAGTCAGCTTCTTTTTCGCTGTCGAAACGGATACCGTCTACCTCGGTAACTCTATTGCCATATTTCAGTTTGGATTCTGTCCCTGGTAAATTCGCCGGCGCTGTTACGCTATCAGAACGTATTTTACTTACAAGGTGTGCCGGCAGTTCATTCCACGTCGTCATTGGTACATCGCCAAGGCATCTTCAAGTTCTTCCTTTTCTCTCCGATACCGAGCCACTTTCCCGCCGAGCTGGCTGTTTTTTCGGCGCAGTTGTTTGATTTCCGTTAAAGCCTGCATAAGTACTGGCTTTAATACCGGTATATATTTATCCTCTGGCTCATCTTTAATCATTGCCATCATGGCTTTTATATCCAAGGGTTTCACATTTAACAACTCCAAACTTGTATTAATCAGTAACTCTGTCACTGGCTCTAGCACCTTTGCAAAACACAACCCAACGAGTATTAACTCTTTTATCCCCAAATAGCGGCTGTTCAGGTGCAAGTTTTATAACCTCGCTAAATGGTATCTGCTCTGTATTCCACTTAAAAACCAACGTTCCAAATGTCCGCAGCACTCTAAAACACTCTGCAAATCCTGCTTTAATATCAGCTTTCCAGTTTTCATCCAACACCCCATATTTCTGCGCCAGCCACGACGTTTTACCAGCTCTAACCAAGTGGGGCGGATCAAAAACCACTAAATCAAAGTAATTGTCTGCATATATCATTTTTCTAAAATCGCCAAAAAGTCCAGGAGTAATTTCCAGTTTCCGCCCATCACATAGCGTAGTATCCAATTCTCTGTTATCCTGATAAACTGTATATTTATTATCTCGATCATACCAAAACATTCTACTGCCACAACAAGCGTCAAGTATTCTTGTTCTCGTCATATTTCCAACTCCTTATATTTAAAAGGCCGCCCCCTACGGGCTAATCACCTCCGCAGGGGTATACTTCCCTTTATGCTTGTATATAGTTAGTATGCGCGGCCGTTTTAACTAAAAACAAACTAATTGTTCAAATTTCTGCGGCTTGAGCATTTCGGTTTTAGCTTTATTGTAAAACTCCTTAGATAACTCAAATCCATAACTGTTTCTACCTAATTCCATAGCCGCTCTTAATGTTGTCCCACTCCCTGCTACTGGATCTATAACCACGTCACTTGGGTCTGTAAAGATTGTTATTAACTGCTTCAACAAATTAACTGGCTTTTGTGTCGGATGTATTTTAGGATATGTTTTTGTATCCTTTACCCAGTTAAACCAATTAAAAATCATTTTTCCATTATTATTAAATTTCGGTAGTTTTTCCCTGTATAACACCAAAGCGTATTCAGTAGCACCAACAACACGCATATTTGCTTTTAATACCTGTGCTGAAAAGTTTTTGATGAAAATTAAAGGAATGTGTTTTTTAAACCCATGTTTTTCTGCATACTGAATTACCATCGGCATTTGTTCAAATGAGCAAAAAACTATCATGCACGGAGCTTTCCCTTTTTCTTTAGGCTCTTTTTTTAATAAGCGATTACAAAAATGAAAGTATTCTGCAATGTTAAAATTATGATCTGTATTGAAAAAAGCTTTACCTGCAAATTTGCTTTCACCTTTTTTATTATCGCCATCTACATACCACATTGGATTAGATCCGTAAGCATTTGCTCCAAGGTTGTACGGTATATCCGCAATTACTAACTGTGCCTTGGGAATCCCATACCGTTTAAAATTTTGAAAATTATCACAATAAAATTCTGTCTTTATTTTCATTGCTTGCCTCCTAAAGTTGACTGTATATCAAAACGGTTCTGACTTATTAGTGTTCAGCTTGTCAATATGTTCTTCGCCTAAAATCTGTAGTTCTGCCATATCTGCAGCAAGGTTATATATTTTTGCGTGCTTATTATTTCCATGTGTATCGGTAACCTTAGCTCTAAATTCGGCAATAGTCCCTAAGAAACAACCACAAGACACTGTTATACCTTTGTCTTTATTTTTGAAAAATGTCGTAAAACTAAATCTACTACCAATGCGACCGATCAATAAATAGTCAGCGTCGTCGCACACCCTAGCGTTGCCGCACACCCTAGCGTTGCCGTACACCCAAGCGTCGCCATCTTGCGCTAAGTTATCTTCTTTTTCCACATATCCACCAAGTTCACCAGCTTCAACACTTCCAAACTAATTAAAGCCTTAATCCTAAATAATTTCTTGCCCCATTGTTCTATAAACTCTGCTGTCAACTCATACTTTTTCATAGTTACCGCTCCTTTAAACTTTAGCTAAATCACCTTGACGACATGCTGACCGTTTTGGTACTACATCAGGCACTAACGGATGATATTTATAACACCGTTCACGATCAGCTACCACATAAGTAAATCCGCTTTCTTCGTCTACTCTCAAAAACGGTTGATGTCCGCTGTATGGGCAATCAACAGTGTTAATACATTCAGCGCATTTTCGTTCAACATCTGCGATAAAGCTGATATCGCTGCAATTACGCTTTATAAAGCTATCGTCAGCATCAGGGAAAATCCTCTTTGCTGCAGCTCTAACTTTCTCGCTTATTGGCTGCCGTAGTTCACCAAATGTTTTACCGGCAGCAAGATCAGCAAACAACTTTTTAACAAACTCATTTGCCGCTTTAGAATTACGCTCAATAGCCTTCTTCTCTGCGCCGATTTTATTTTGTCGTAGGATTGATAAAGTATTATTAATATCTGCCCATGTTGGCCAATATTTATTATTATCAGCGATATAATCAACAGTATCGCCCCACATCTCAATGTCTGTGTATTTATAACGCTCCAGGGTTTGCCTTTCGATAGTTTTTTTTGCATCTTCGCTTCCCCAGTTTGGCTTTAATCCCGCCGCCTGCCACACTTCATAAGCTGCCGTTATCTCTCTAAGTTCCAACATATGGCATATCCCTCACTTCCTCCCAGTCCAGCCCCATAAAACAAGCCAGTCTGTATTTTCTTTTCTCTGGAGGTATCGCTGCCCAGCGCTCCTTATTTTTTGCAATCCATTCGTCTTTCTCCTGTGCTTCCCTGTCAGCAGCTCGCACTGCTTCAGACAATTTGATTTCATCCGTCCAGCGTTCATCCTGCAAAAAAGTATCAGGATCAGGTATGTACCTTCCGTTCTCCTCCTGCCACTGATTAGTTTTTTTGTATCGCTCAACAGCAGCATTAATCAATGCATACTGTTCTTCAGAGTGTACACGCATATTCATCCATGCTATTCTTGCAACAGGCTTTTTCCTTTTCGACGGATATAATTCCCAAAATCGCTCAAAGCCTTTTTCTTTTTCGTTAACCTCTAATCCATTTTGGGTTTGCTCGCGTGCGTGCGCGTTATTATTATTATTATCATTGTTTATCATTGTTATATTATTATCATTATTGTTAGATGTTAGCTGACTGTTAGGTTGTCTGTTAGGTGTCTGTTGACCGTCTGTTAGCTGACTGTTAGGTTGTCTGTTATCGACTTCCCTTTTTCCTTGATAAACCTGCCAGTTTACTATAGTTATCAGCCTTCCAGTCTTTGTTGATTGGTCTGTTAAAAAATTCATATTTTCAAACTTTTTTAACGCAGTCCTTACATTTTGGACTGTTAGTCCATTTCCGCAAGCTTTTACGATATTAGGCAAGCTTGTTATAAATTGTCCCGGTTGGCAAATAAATTCTTCTCCCTGCCAATACCACTTTTTTTCACTGTGATTTGCCATTAAAAGCAGAGTGATTAAAATTACTTTTTGCTCAACTGTCGTAACCTGCCAAATCGGACTATCTAACAATTTTCGATGTAAAGCAATAAACCCAGTATTCATAGCACTTTACTCCTGATGGTCATATTTTGTAGATAAATACGCTTTTACCTTTTGCCCAATTACAACACCCTCGGCGGCATTGTGGCGCAGGTAATGACAGTCATTACAAAGCATTGCCATATCTTCAAGCCTATCCTGTCCACCTTGTGACTTTAGCGGCTCGTGGTGAGGTTTTACACCAGGTTCCACAAAGCGGCTACAATTTACACACAACCCACTATCACGGTCGTATACTGCTTCACAAAGTTTTTTAAGCGCGACACCTTTAAGCCGTATCCGCTTTACTTTTGGAATCATCTTTATTGCCCCATTTATTCAGCATTTCTTCGATGTCAGCTCTAGGTCTCAGCTTAACGCCCTGCTCTTCTGCCATAGCCAGAAGGCAATCAATAAGCCGTGACATTTGTTCACGGTTATACTCCCTGCTGCCAAGATAAAAATCAGCTTCGTAATCGCCAGTTACTATGACAATTCGCCCAACTCTGCCGGCAGTCCAGCCTTTAATCATATACTCCAGCGATTCTTTATCCATAAAATGATAGTTTCTGTAAGGCCCGCAATCTTTTATTGCTTCCCTATACACGTCCTCTTTACTGTAGTAAACCTTTTCCTGCGACAACTTTTTAGCTATTTCATCGCATAAGTGCCAGCAATAATTATTAGCTGACAGCGTTCGCGCCTTTGAGAGCGGTTTTATTTCTACCTCAAGGGTTTTCCCTCGTCTAATCGATTCTTGAAGCTTCTGAACGTCTTCTGCTTCTCTAAAGGGCACCGATACCATTAAACCAATACCTTCAGTACCCCTTAATACAACTAAATCTTTTAATGTGGTTTTCATTCCATTGCCTCTTCTGCTGCTGTTATTTCATCAAGACACGCTTTAGCTGCAGTATGGGCATTCTGGTATTGACGCTTACTTAAAATAAAACGTAATCCGTCTATGCTCATTTCTTCTACTGGCATCCAACCTTCTTTCCCTTTGACAAAGCATTTTTCTTCCTCAAACTTTACCCACGGATCGGGAGCTTCTATACCTTCATCTATCCATTTTTGGATTAACTCTCCAGTAGCAGGAGTGATAACATCAATCGTGTCTTTAAAGAGACCTGTACGGTCCTTGCTAACAAGCGCATAATGTTTTTCACGCTCTATATCAAAAACAATAGTGAATTCATATTCCATTCCCTCACGTTGTATAGGTGCCAAACCTACTTTTACAGGTGTCTTTTTACCTTTTTCGTCATTCTGCATTTCATAGGCCGTTTTTGATCTCATGGTTACGATTACATGCATCTGGCATTGCAGTATAGCATCTACAAGTTTGTTATGCTCCGGAGTTACATCACGCCATGCAACGAAGCTATTTCCACTTCTACTAGCAGTAGTTTTCTTATCAATCATTTCCAAAATACCGCCTTGACCAGACCAAGCATGAGATAAACTGTCAATTATTAACACACCATATCCAGCATCTTCAGCTTCTTTAATCGCACTAATAAATTTATTAGGAGAAAATGGGGGGACAAGTTGTGCCACATCATACTCACACAAATCAGAATATAATTCGCCGCTACCATTTTCCGTATCAATCATAGCTATCTTTTCACCTAACCCTTGTGCCATCAATAATGCGGAATATGTCTTACCGCTTCCAGATACACCACACAAAGCAATTTTTACATAGCTTCTTTTACGTTCTGCCTTTTTAAACATTACTTATTCCTCCCTTTGCACCGTTCTGCACGTCTAAGCAATTTAACAGCCTGCTTTGCGGGGACTTTAGGCTCACCGTATGCCTGCTGAAGCGCACGAAAGGCCGCTAACTTTTCTTTCTCATTCATTTCTATGTCCTCCTAAAACTCTCTAAAAGTTTGACCGCCGCATCTACAGCGTGTATCCTCTATTGGCACTCTACATCCACAATGTACACATACAACGACTGGATACGGAGATGAACGGACTGGAAATTTAACTGGTTCTGAAAACGTCTTTTTTATTATTTCTACTGCAGTATTCAAACGATCGATTTTTTCCTGCTGTAACTTATCCATTTACAAATCTCCTTCGTTTTGCTAAAATGAAGGTGGACGCTAAACTTCGTAAAATTTACAGTCCACCTGAGCTATCGAAGCTGCAACTTCGGTAGCTCTTTTTCTTTTGCAATACAAATAATCTTCAGTAGGAACGTATTTAGACAAGACGATAACCGGAACTTCATTTTTATCACAAATATGATCACCTTCGCCAATAGGCAGACAATGATCACAATATTCACATTCTAACTTCTCATCTTCGCAGCTCATCTCAACACCCCTACTGTCACTACAGCAGCCATAATAGCAATGTATGTTCCGACAAATATTGCAGTAGTTGCTACGGTAAAATCTCTAATCATAAGCCTAGCCCCCTAGCAACACCTTCAATATAAGCAATACGAGCTATTGCAGCGATTGTTGCAAGCGTTACGATGGTTACACCGGAATATGTTTTTGCAATCTCCCACGCACTATATAAACCGATAACGCACATCTCCGCAGATTGGTTCGCTGTTTCAATAAACTTTTTCATACTACACTCTCCTTTTTATAAACTCGTTCGTTAAAATAAGTTTTAGGTACTTTCCCGGCAGGTGGTAAAATATAACCTTGGCTTTTGAGCATATCCCTGGCTTCTCTTATTTTTTGGTATGCATAACTTTTCTTACAGCAAAGTATCCTCATTACATCTTCAACGGTGTAAACATCCATCTTTACGCTCCTTTCTTATCGGTACGCAACGTTTTATCCATGTTTGCCTTAAGTCCGAGCAATGTCAGGATTTCGTGAATTTTTAGTCTGCCCTTTTGTGTCCACTTGGTATTCATCACAACCTTGATACTCCCGTCAGAACGTGTTACATCAATCGTTTCTGATTTGGTGTATCCCTTCTGCATATGATTGCTGTACAACACCCATTGCCCGCCTACCTTGCGAATTAAGCCTTGTTCATTGAGAATTTTGTTCAGTGCCTTTGCACTTAAACCGTAATCAGCTGCAATCTGCGTTATGGTGACTGTATCTTCACTAGAAAGAATGGTATCAACGTATTCCTTAATAGGCTTGAATTCTGCGATCACCTGACGCTGTACGGTGTTTTCCAGCTTCAATGTGTCAATTTGTTTATTGGCGATAACTAACGCTCTTGCCATTACCTTTTCAGGGCTGTTCCAGTCACGCTCAACTTCAAGGAAGTAGAGCCTTGCTTGTTTACCTTTTTCATTGCGGGTCAGCATACATAACTCTTTCGCCATATCCAGTTTCATAATATGGTCAGCTATCTCTCGCCGAACCTCTCTTTTCCCTTCGATTTGAACTTGCTCTTTTTTGAGTAAGTTGAAATCCTGCCCATCTTCAAAGCCGTATTGCAACATACGTTGAATCCAATCATTATATTTTGTGTCTACTCCCAAAAACATATGCAGTTCTCTGCCGCTGATTGTTTGTTCTTGATTTTCGTTAATTTGAATTTCAATTAAGTTGTTCATGTTTATTACTCCTTTCGCATTAGCACGTGTGGTATAATCACCTTGAAAGGAGGTGATTATTATGACTAAACATGAGATTGTGAAGGACATACTTGTAGCTGCTATTCAAAAAGGTGTTTTTGACAGCGTAACGCCTGTAGACACCCATGACGGCAACATGGATTTAGTTGAGCCTAAAATTCAGTCTATTGCCGCAGCTTTCAAAACAATATATGCAGCTGTAGATAACAAAGAACCCAACATAACAGTCTTGCCATTCGATTAAAGTTCTATTCCCTCTCAAAGGAAAGAGTGCAGTTACAGCTGTACTCTTTCCTCATTTTGTCCGCAAACTTAATTATCATTGCCATTTCTTCGTTGGTATAATTTTTTCGTTCTAACATTACTACTGTTAATTCTTTTCTTCCTAATAGCCAGTTAATAAATCTGTTCATAATTGCACCCCTTTGCATTTGATTAAGTTAATATGCTGTGATATAATTCAGTTGAGGTTCTTTTTATTCGTCAGCGTTACCGCGCTGGCGATTTCTTTTTTTGTGAGCAAATCCTGATTGTTATAAACCCATACTTCAATATCTGATATGCCCTGCTTCACTTCGCTTATGTTTTCTAAAATACTGGCGAAGTCTTTTTCTTCGTTTAGGCTTACTCTTTCATCTGCGGCTATACTTAATATTGTTGCCAGCTTAGTGTTTAATGAACTTACCGATGAGAAAATCAAGCAGGCTGTTTGCGCTAATGAAACTTTTCTGAACTGCGGTTGCCTGCATGATTTCCCAACAGGGCAGGTTGTCAGGCAATACCACCGCAATACAGAGTGTTTAAGCGTCCCCAGCGTTTCGGCAATCCTCAACAACATTTGCGGGTGTGCCGCTTCCGGTACGTTTATGACACGTGCGACAGTTGTTCTATGCATAGCAGCTTGTTCTGCAACGCTTTCTTGCGTCATATGGCACTCTTGAAGTAGCTCTTTTAGCACATTTACTCACCCTTTCTTGTGTTAAAATAAACTCATAAAGTAAATTGAGTTTGTTTCTACTTTTCCCAAACATTTTTTAACCAGTTCACTGCCTAGCTCCTTTAGGTTAGATTGCTTTTTGTTTCTTTTCGTTACTGGATTGAGTAAAAAAAATAGTCCAGTCAAAATCAAGCAATTTTGCTATTTTTTGTGCAACATCAGGAGATGGACGACGAACTCCATTTTCAATGTGGGTATAATGCACTCTTGATACCCCTGATTGTTCTGCTACTTGTGATTGCGTTAGATTTTTAGATCTTCTTTTTTTTATTAAAATTTTTCCTATTTTCATATGTATCCCCCCTTCCCTTGCGTGTCTTTATGTTACATCTTTATTATACGTTTCTTTATGATACTTGTCAAGCAGTTTTGTAACTTTTTGATACGCAATGTTTTTTGTTTCGAAAAGTAACGTATAATATTAATAAAGGATGTGAATTTATGGAAACATTAGGAAGTAGATTACGCTACCTACGCACAAAAAATAAAGAAACTCAACAAGATGTAGCGGACAAACTCTGTATTAATCGCGTTACATATACCCAGTACGAGATTGACAAACGAACCCCACCATCAGAAATGTTAAAACTTTTGTCAAAGCATTTTAATGTTTCAGTAGATTATATTTTAGGGCAAAGTATAGAAAATGATTCTCAATCGCCACCTAAAGACCTTGCAAAATTTCTCGAAAACACCGAAGTTATGTTTGATGGTGAAGTACACCAATTAGACGAAGAAGATAAACAGAAATTAAAAAATGCTCTTGAATTCGTATTTTGGCAAGCTAAAGAAAAAAACAAACGGAAAAAGAAGTGATACTACGCCGTGCTTAACATTCCCTTGCGGGTAAAAAACCTTGTAAATAAATTCGATACGGCAAACCCTTATAAGCTTGCCAAACACTTAAATATTGATGTATACGAGTATGACTTGCCTATTGATATAAGAGGTTTTATTGTCCGCCCATTACGTAGAAAATGCATTTTGCTAAATAAATCATTGAGCAAAACAGAAAAGATCGTTGTATTGTGCCATGAAATAGCACACGCTCGCCTACATTCAGGTTATGGTTACTACATGAGTACAAACAGACCTTACTATAAATCCTGTAAGCGTGAAGCAGAAGCAAACGAATTCGCCCTACACCTTTTATCGCACTGTCACGATATTGATACTACTGTAATAGAGCCAATGATAAAGCAAAAAATGCCTGACCCGCACTTAGTACATAGGCTATTAAATGAAATTATCTTATAAAAAAAAATTAAAATATTTTACAAAGGAGATGTTTATGATGGGGAAAAAGATTATGGTTATTTTAGTGTTATTTTGCTTGCTGCTAACTGGATGCGGTGTTAAAAGCACTGTATATAAAGCAGACCAAAAAGAAAAGATTTTACAGGAAGTAGCAAAAGCGCAACTTCCGGAGCAAGAAGTACAATTGTTAATGCAAGCTTTAATGGCAGAAGCTTTTGGGGCAAGAAAGTTAGACGGTAAAACAATCGGAGATATTATAGACGAACAGAAAAAAATTAACGAAGAAAAACAAAAAAAGGAAGAAGAAGAAAAGATTAAGGCTGAAAAATTAGCGCAAGAATTAGCAGGCTATTTAACTGTTTCAGTCGAAAACAAAGTAAATGTCCCTCGAGATACTTCCAAGTGGATATTTAATGATTCTGTAAAAATAGATTTATTAGTAGCAAATAACAGCAAAAAAGATATTTCTGGATTTAAAGGAGAAGTAACTTATAAAGATCTTTTTGGGGATACTATTCTTACATCAAATTATAAAAACGACGCTGGTATCAAATCCGGTGAAGCAAAACGCATTCCATTAGTAATAGAGCTAAACGAATTTATGCCAGAACATAAAAAGTTTTTTAATACAGACTTATCAAAAATGAAAGTTATCTGGAATACAAAGCAAATAGTCTTTAGTGATGGTCAAATGTTAGGGAATACACAATAAAAAATAAAAAAGCAGCCCTTTAACTAGGGCTGCAAATTTTAAACCTCTTCCGCTAAACATACATTCACTTTTAAACATTTATGTTCGCATAATTAAGGAGGACTATCATGCCGGCATACAAAGACGAAAAAACAGGGAAATGGTATTGCCAGTTTTATTGTAAAGATTGGACAGGGAAAAACAAGCATATTGTAAAACGTGGCTTTGATAAAAAAAGTAAAGCATTAAAATATGAAGTTGAATATAAATCAAACTACGTCGCAACTAATGACGTAACTTTTACCACATTAGTAACTAAATATCTTGAAAACTACAAGCTGAATAATAGAGCTTCATCAGCTCAAACAATTGAAGGACGTCTTGATAAAATAACCCCTTACTTTGGTAAAATGAAATTATCAGAAATAACCACTGATAAAATAATTGAGTGGACTCAGACAATGAATAAAGAAGGCCTAAGTGCTTCATACCTAAAAACTATTATGACAACTTTCGGAGCTACATTTAATTTTGCTCGTATCATCTATGGCTACAAAGATAATCCATTAAAACATATCAAACCACCTAAAGTATCAAAACATGAAACTATGAAGATCTGGACACCTGACCAGTATAATCTCTTCATAGGTCAAGTAAAGAACGAAGAATACCGTCTAGCCTTTGACATTCTGTTTTATACCGGCTGCCGAGTCGGCGAATGTCTTGCATTATGTCCATCCGATATCTTGCCTAATAAAGCTATCCAAATAACTAAAACTATTATGACGCTGCATAATCCGCTGCGATATGAGATTGGACCAACAAAAACCTATTCATCCCGGCGTATTGTTACAATACCCGAATTTCTCTATAACAATATTCAGGTTCACCTAAAAAAACTATATAAGGTTAAAGATAATGAGCCGTTTTTTTACTGCCGACCATTCGCTTTACGAAATCAGATAAAAAAAATAAGCGAAGCAATGGATCTACCCAGAATTCGCATTCACGATTTCCGACACAGCCACGCTTCGCTATTAATTGATATGGGTGCGAATGTTCTTTTGATAGCTCAACGGCTTGGGCACCAAAATCCGCAAATCACCCTCAAAGTTTATGCACATTTATTCCCTGATAAACAAGAAACGATCGCATCTGCGCTGAACCAATTTTCTGTAAAACCAGTTCAAACGATAGACACGATCGCTCCTTAATTTTCGTTATTTCATTTAATAAAACTCATTTTAAACTCAATAATATATTGATGTCGTACTAAACCCGCATTCCTATGTGGGTTTAGATGTTTTTATTATAAACGAACAACGTTGGCAGCTTGTTCACCGCGGTTGCCTTGAACAACGTCAAATTCAACTGCTTGACCTTCTTCAAGAGTTTTGAAACCTTCGGATTGAATAGCGGAGAAATGTACGAATACGTCGCCACCATCTTCGCGTTCGATGAAACCATAACCTTTTTCTGCGTTAAACCATTTTACTTTGCCAGTCATTTTCTGGGCCTCCTAAAAATTACTTTAATGAGGAGCTAGAACATCTCACTCACCAGCCCATTATAGCCTATTATTTACAATAAAGCAACTCTCTTTTGCTATTTTTTGTAATTTTTTTAATATTTTTGCTTCTATTCCTTCATATTTTGCTTAATTAAGGCTAATTTAGCAGTTTTAGTCATTTTTTTGATTTCACATTCGCGATGCAGCGCTTCTTCCTTAGTTGACAGCGTTTCACTATAGACCAAAGTTACAGGACAGCGCCCACGGGTATATTTTGCTCCTTTACCGCTGTTATGCGCTTCAAGCCGCTTTTCCAAATCATTTGTCCAGCCGGTATAAAGTGATTCATCACGACAGCGTAATATGTAAACATACGCAGGCAAATTATTTTATAACCTCTACAGTTTCCATAATTACAGGATCTTTAGGGCGATCGCGAAAATCCGTAGGTACTACACCAATCAACCGTACAATATCCATCCCTTCAACAACTTTGCCGAAAATAGCATGATGCCCGTTAAGCCATGGTGTAGGTGCTAAAGTGATAAAGAACTGACTGCCGCCAGTGTTGGGCCCGGCATTAGCCATTGAAAGAATACCTTCGTCATCATGCTGCAGCCCCTCACCAAATTCGTCATCAATTTTATACCCTGGTCCACCCATACCAGTACCGGTAGGGTCACCGCCCTGAATCATAAAGCCGTCGATAACACGATGAAATACTACGCCATTATAAAAGCCTTTTTCTGTCAATTCAATAAAATTTTTAGTCGTTTTGGGCGCTTTATCTTCGAACATTTCGACGATAAATTCTCCTTTATTAGTTGTAAATCTGATTTTTCTGTTTTCACTCATTAAAAAAACCTCCTGAATTTATTGTTTATTTTTTTCAAACATAGCTTTTTGAATAGCATCAACAAGCAGAAAAACGCCTACACCTATTCCGGCCATCCAGGCTGGTGTCAGCGCAGCAGCCTGTGCGTCGCCATGTACCCACGGCACTGAAAATCCTATCATCAGAAAAGCTCCTTGTGCCACCTGTAGTCTCTGCGGACTGATACGTTTTCCGTCAATATCACCTTTGGCTTCTGTTACTGCCGCCATTCTTATTTCAGGTAAAAACAAAATAAAACAAAGCGCCATCAGATAAACATAAATCATCGAAAGACTGTGCGCTTTCATAGAAGTGTCGGCCATTGCTGTAACAGCAAACGCCAAACCGCCTAAATACAGGCTCCTGTAATATCCGCCCCTGATCTGGCTTTCAATAATATACGCCGTGCCCGTAAGTACTGGATAAAGCCAATATCCATCTTTCCCAAGCCAATAGGCAATAAAAATCAAGAAAACATTATCCCCGATCTTGTGCCGCGAACCGGAAGTACGGTTTAGCATCCGCAGGATAAACAGCAGCCACAGCAGAACAAGAACATTACCTTCTCCCAGAGTCAAAGCAGCGACAATACTCAGCCCTCCGCCAATAATACCACCCAGCTTGCGATCCGGATCAAGCTCCTGGGCAATCAGCCAGGAAAAGAAAAACGCAGCAGCCGTATTGAGCCCAAAATACATGGCAGTTTCTGTATCGGCACCGCCCATAGTTTTCCAAAAAGTTGCCGCTACCGACGTTAAAATAGTACAGATAAGTGCTATTCTTGTTATCCCATCAGTAAAATCAATAGGACGTCCTAACCCAAAAATACCACCTTCACTCAATGATGTCGCTGCGTTAGAATATTTATTGTCTTTTTTTCCCATGCTTTCATCCCTTACCTTACAGATTTATCATATCTTTATTAGTTTAACATAACTGCAGGCAGTCTGCGACTGCCTGCAACAAAAAAATTAAAATATTTTTGTTAGCTCTGCTAAAGTCAGAGCGAAAGCTGTAGTTCTGGGAACAGCTGTTTTTAAATCAACGGATTCATGATCAGTATGCTCATCGTAGTTTTCTACTCCCAATGCATCTAGAGTAGGAATATATTTTGCAGTTCTGTTACCGTCAGTCAATCCACCGGCGACCCATTCAGTAACATTACCACCAAATTCATCCCTGACGATCCTGCTGTAAACATCAACCATCTTCTGGACCTGCGGCGTTTTCTCCATCGGTCCTGTAACAATACCGCCCGTAATTTCAACTTTAGTTCCGGCAACAACTGCTTTATCTGCTAAAGCCTTGATCTCTCTGTCCAACCGTTCCTGCTCCGCTACAGAAAAACAACGAACATTGACTTCACAATAAGCATCGCCGGGAATGACACTGATCTTGTCATTGGTCGATCCAATAACGCCGACATTGACAGTATTCTGAGGAATAAACTGTCCAGAATCAACAATGCCGCGATCAGCTAACGCTTTTGCTGTAAAATCTGCCGGATCTCCAGGCATAGGGCTTGCTAATTTATGCAGCTCTGTAATTGTATAAGCAAGCTGATGAATAGCATTGGCGCAATGCTGTGAAGCATTGCCATGATGTCCGCCAATCCCTGTTACCTGAACCTTATACTTTGCATTACCCTTACGCTGTGTAACGATGCCCCAGTTAGGACGGGCTACGTCCATAATAACGGCAAAATCTGCCTGCTGAGAAAGCTCTGCCACAATCGCTTCGGCAGTCGGGGAGCCGCCTTCTTCTTCGCCGTTGGTATAATAAATAATTTCTTTAAAATCAGAAAATCCTGCTTTCAGCAAAGCTTTTAACCCGTAAATAACTTCCACTACAGTAGCCTTGTCATCACCGACGCCAGGCCCCCAGGCAAATCCATTCTCATCAACCTTAAAAGGACGTTTAGCCGCTTCACCGCGGTTGAATACCGTGTCAACATGTGCAACAAGCAGAATACTCAATTTTCCGCTTCCCTTCAGGCGAGAAATCAGATGGCACGCCCTGTCATTATAACGGAATTCAGTAACAGCTCCGAGCTCCTGCATTTTTTCCGCGACAAACTTATTAGCAGCTTCCGTTCCCTGCAAATCTCCATTCCCTGAATCGATATTAGTCAGCGTCTCCAAATCTTTTACATAAGCGTCATACTGACCTGCCAAATATTCTTTTATCGTATCTTTCATTTTTAAAACTCCTTTCACGAATTCAGCTAGCGTATATATTCGCCGCCTGAAATGTTTATTCCTGCCGTACAGCAAATTAAAAAGGAGCTGCAGCAGCAGCTCCTTTTACTTATATTTTATACTATTTTTTCACCATGATAAGTTTCGCCGTCAATATCCGGCATGATATTGTGGCGTTTGCTCCACAAATCTTTATATTTAACAGCCTGTGCATGAATATTATCCAGATTACTTTCGTCAAGAGTTTTGATCACTTTGGCGGGAATGCCGGCAACCAGTGAAAACGGCGGTACTTTAGTTCCCTTTGTCACCACTGCGCCAGCTGCTACAATGGAGCCATGTCCTATAACGCTGCCATCAAGTACGGTAGCATGCATCCCTATCAGGCAATGATCTTCCACAGTACAGGCGTGCAGGATAGCACCATGACCGACAGTAACAAAATCACCAACAATGCAGGCATAATCATCGGCAACATGCAGGCAGCAGTTATCCTGGATATTGCTGTAGCGTCCTACTTCTATACGATTAACATCGCCGCGAATAGTAACATTGAACCATGCACTGCTGTATTCTTTCATTTCTACTTTACCAATCAGATCGGCACTTTCAAAAGCATGTGCTTTTTTGTCGATTTTAGGCATTTGCCCTTCAAATTCTTTTAACATATAAATCACTCACTTTCATGTGATAATCAGTATCCGTTACTATCTTAATTATTCACTCAAATTAAATTTTAGTCAAGAGCACAGGCCTTGTAATTCACTAAAGTTTCATAATGTAAGTTTTTAAACCGTTCCTTAAACTTCCGCAGTCTTTTTCACTTTCGTAAAATACGTATAACTGCCTGCCAGCAGTAAAATAATTCCCGTAATGACCAGAATATGACGTGTAAGCATATAACCGCCCAAAAAACCTCCCAGCAAAGGACCTATAACACCGCCGAACTGCTGCGCTGAAGTAACCAGACCAAAAGCCTTACCGCGCATTGACGGATCTGTGACCTCTACCAGGCGGGCGTTAACATTAGGTACAGCTCCTGCCAGGAATAAACCGTATACGAACTGGATCCCTGCAAACTGCCAGATATCCTGCACAAAAATCTGACACAGATTGATAGCGCCGGCACAAAATAAAACAAAACAGAGCACCTTAGTGTAACCTAGCTGTTGACCACGTTTGCCCCAAAACGGAGCTGCAATGATACCGGCTATACCTGCCAGCGAAAAAATAATACCGGCAGCTTTAACGACCGATTCATCCATTCTACCCATCAAATGCGAAACATACATAGTTACCAAAGGCTGAATGATCATCGTACAGACCTGGATCAGAAAGAACATCGTCATTACATACAGCAGCCCTTTATTATGCAAAGACTCCTGCAGATCCTGCCACAAATTGATTTTTGTTTTCTGTTCTTCCTGGCTGTGCGGCACATCTCGAACAAAAAGCACAACCATTACTGTCGCCAATCCTAAACAACAGCTGGCAACAAAAAAAGATAGTCTCATACCAAACCAAGAACTAAAATAACCGCCCATCATCGGTCCTAAAATACTGCCGCTGGCAACCGCAGTCTGCATCAGGCCCATTCCCCAGCCCATGCGGCTTTCAGGCAGTGTCGAAGACACCAGCGACATAGATGCAGGTACAAATCCGCTGATTAAACCAGTCAAAATACGCACACCTAAAAGCTGTTCCGGCGATTGCGAAATTCCTGCCAGCCAGTAGGTAAATGCGAGACCAAATCCTGCACGTATCGCCATACGCCGCTGACCAACCCTGTCAGCTCTTGCCCCCCAATACGGGGCCATAATCGAAGCGCCTAAAAAAGTTACCGAATAGACAAGACCGCTCCAAAAATTTACTTCACTACTTTCAACATGCAGCTCTTGTAGTAAATAAACAGGTAAAAACGGAACTACCATCGTATAACTGGCGCATGCAAAAAACACGCCACACCATAATACGGCTAAATTACGCTGCCAGCTGATAGCCCCTGTGCCTCTCTCATCCAACAAGGACATAGACTCATCTCCAAACCAACTATTATTAATTTGATTATATCATAGCATTTATATAAAAAAAACTCATAAAACTGTTTTTCAACCGCCGTAGCAACAAAATAACTACTGCCTATAATTTTTTCTTAACAAATTGGGCAAATGACTTTTTACAGTTTTTCTTGTATAATATCTATAATATTATTTACAATATCATTTAATTTAGCTAAGAAAAGGAGCACACCAGTGAACGGATTTGAAAAGCAGGAATTAGAGACCCAGGGAATGATGAGCAGGCTCTTTGGCAGTAAGCCCGGTCATAACGCCTTAGTTGAAATAAATAATTTTTTGGCAGAAAGTACTGCTGCTACTGAATTAACCGAAGAGATCGTCAGCAATTTTATCAAAAACTGGGGAGCAAAATTTGACAGCAGCAATATCGAATACCGCAGCAGTATGTACCGTAAAGTAGCCGACTATGTATATATTAGCGCAGTAAGCAAAGATGACCCCGTTTTCGAAGAAACAAAACATCTCGCTCAAGTTTTAGAACTTCCAGAAAAATTACAGCGTTTAGCTGATAACGGAGCTAAAAAAGTAGCTTACTTCTCTCGCTGTCGAAAAATAATCAGTGGAGAAGAACCTATAACAATCAGCGAAATCAATAATGTTTTTGGTTATGATTACGAAGATGGCTATGATATACGAGTTCAGGTATTTCACGACTACTTGAATAAAAAATTTGACGAAATAGCTGAGCAGCAGCGGTTCAGTCCTGATGAAGAAACCGCTTTGAGGGAAATTTGTACAAAACTCGATATACCTTATGAATTCAAACCCAATATTCAAAATGCTTTAGATAAATACCGTTATTTATGGTCAGCCGAAAATGCTCCTTTAGGAGATATCAAAGTCGACTTTCCGCTGAACGAAGGAGAAATATGTCATGCCGCAGCTCAGCAGGCAGGTTTCTGCGAACATAAAACAATAGAGAAAGAAGATAACTATTTTGAATTGACCCGCCGCTTGGAAATAGACGAAACAATTTCTTTTAAAGGCGAAAAAATAGAACATCCTCATTTTACTGAAGAAGTAACCGCTGTTGTCGATATCGGCTATCTTTTCTTTACGAACCAGCGCATCATTTATTTAAGCAACAAAATGGCAAAGGTTGTAGAACTCAACGATTTGGATAATGCCAATCTTTCAGTAAATATCATTTATTTTACAAAAAAAGACGGTGAATCCATAGCAATCAAATTTAATGATGACGTAGCAGAAGTCATGTTTGCAATCTTTAAACGCATTTTAAACGAACGTCAATAGACCCGGGAGGCTTGAACATGCAGGAAAAGATCCGTTTTGTTGAATTAAAAGACAGCACCGGAATTTTAAATATTTACACGCCTTATGTCCTGGATACAACTATTTCTTTTGAATATGAACCGCCTACCCTCGCAGAATTTACTGAACGTATTTCAAACATCAGCAGTAAATACCCTTATCTAGTTTATGAACGAAACAGCAAAATCTTAGGTTTTGCCTACGGCTCTCCTTATCAGGAACGCATCGCCTATCTTTACGACGCTGATCTTTCAATATATCTGGCCCCTGAAGCCCAAAACAGCGGTGTTGGCAAAAAACTTTACAGCTGCCTTTTGGACCTGCTTCAAAAACAGGGTTTTTATAATGTTTATGCATGCATTACTGCTAATAACCAACGCAGTATCGATTTTCATGCTGCCTTTGGCTTCAGAAATCTTGGGCCGCATCCAAAAGCCGGCTATAAATTTGACCAGTGGCTGGATATCATCTGGATGGACAAACAGCTGCAGCAGCCTGAAGGTTCTCCGCGTCCTTTAAAACCGATCAGCGCTTTTAACAACAATGATATTTTAAAACTTTTCTAAAAAATAAAAAGGAGTACATCGATTGATGTACTCCTTTTATTTTTCGCTTAGAAGTATTCCAGTTCACGTTCACAGATAGCACCGGTAACAGGATCTAACTTTAATTCTCCATCAAATTTATCAGTCAAAAAGTCGGCAATATAGTAAATATTATTTCCATCCTGCCCTTGAGTAATAACGATTTCATAGGCATTAGGATAATTTTTCAAAACAATTTTTTCTATATCATCCGGAGTTTTAGTAACCATAGTACTGCCCATAACAAATGTAGCACCTTTTACTTCGATTTCCTGCACCTTGGCCGTAGCTGTATTAACATCTACAACATAACGTTCCAAAGTATTAGGGTCTTTAAAAGTTATGATACTGGTATCACCGTCCACATTATAACCAACCAGTTCGCATACAGCAGGTATTTCTGCTTTTGCTGCATTAATAGCTGTCATACTGCGGTTTACCTGACTAGGCGCGGCAGCAGCCATAGAAGTAAAGGCCAGCATCATTAATACACCTAATGTTAATACAAGATTTTTGAATTTCATAAAGTCCACTTCCTTAAATATTTTTTGCATTACTGCTTACGAATCTAATTATAGGACTTTATTAAAAAACATGACGTTATATAATCTTACTTAATCGTCAAAGATAATTTTTAAAGATTTTAAAAATAGCAGCTTCCATACTTTTTATTCAACTGTTATTTTGCCAGGCTTTTAAAATAATAATTGATTTCCTGCCACAGCTCTTTTTTGTCATCTAATACCGTACGCAGGCGCTGCGGATAAATACCGTTTGTCTTATATATATCCAAAACATATCTTATCGCATCTGCCACCATCTCTTCCTTTAGAGGTACTGGGATATGCTTTCCCTGGACAGGTCTGTTCCCTAACAATCCACCAATATATATTTCAAATTTTCCTGGTTCTGTAAAAGAGGGCATAACCCCAATATCCTGTGCCATAGCCTTACCAAGGCTATTAAGACAGCCAAAGACACCGATTTTAAATTTTTTAGGTACATCAATACCATAAAATTCTTTATCTAGTCTGCAGGCAAAAGCATGCACATCAAACATACCTTTACGGCAGTCAGTACCTTTGCATGCCACAACAGCCCGAACTGTCGCACCTGTTCCACCTAACCGAAGTTTTGCTGCCTGTACTGCCTCAATCGCAGGCTCCAACTCACTCTCACTGACACCATTCAATTCAAAAGTTCCTCTGCTGGTGGCTGTAATCTTACCATTGCCAAACTTTGCTGTTAATTCTGACAGACGCAAAAGCTCCTCAGAAGTAAATTCACCGCAATTTCCTAAAATACGCAATGCATACTGATTCTTTTTCTGTGGCAATACACCAAAAATCATTTTATCTCACTCCATTCTTAATCATATTCATATCACACTACGAATATGATTATAAGCAATAAATAAAACAAAAAAATTCTGCAGCTCTGACAAATAAAAAACGCTTCACGAAAATTCGTGAAGCGTTTATCTTCTCATTTGGTGCGGTTGGTGGGATTTGAACCCACACGGGTCTCCCCGCCACCCCCTCAAGATGGTGCGTCTGCCGTTCCGCCACAACCGCATTGTGGTTAAAAATTACCGTTATAGACAAAAATGGTGCGGTAGAGAGGATTTGAACCTCCACGGGGTTGCCCCCACTAGCTCCTGAGGCTAGCGCGTCTGCCGTTCCGCCACTACCGCATTACAATTGCCTAAATCAGCAACAGTGATATAATAGCACACTATTACAACTCCGTCAATACTTTTTTAACCTGTTTTTATATAATTTGTAATACTCATCCCGATCATACAAAACTTTCCTCACATATTCACGTGTATCACTGTATGGAATATCCTCGATTCTATTAAAATCGTAACCCCAATTATTTTCCTGCATCCACGCTTTTGTATTGCCACGACCGGCATTATAAGCAATCATCATCAAGACCCAGTTCCGCTGAAATTCATATTCCAGTTCTCCAAGATACCAACATCCTAAACGGATATTAGCGTCTGTACGATATAAATCCTGTGGGTCAAAATTTTTGATTCCCATCTGTTCGGCGATCCATGCCCCGGTATCCGGCATAATCTGCATTAGTCCGATTGCTCCAACCTTAGATACAGCCTTACGATCAAAATTACTTTCATTTTTTATGACTGCCGCCACTAAAAAAGGATCAATCTTGTTTTTCCCGCTGTATTCCAAAATCTCGCCTTGATAAGGCCACATATAAACAAACCGCATTTGTACTTCGTCAGACGTCCAAATTTTCCAGCCCAACAACGAAACTGCACACAGCAAAATCAGTACAAACCAAATTTTGCGGCTGTTGTTTTTCTTTTTTCGACGTCTGGCCAAACTCAATCCTCCATCTGTAATACTTTTTCCCATTCTTTTTTTACTGTCAGCTCAGTTTGTTTCAGGCTGCCACTGTTATCAATGATCAAATCCGCATACTGACACTTTGCAGCCAAAGTCATTTGTGCCGCAATACGAACCTCTACTTCCTGCTGCGACATTCCGCTGCGTGCCATAGCACGCTCAATCTGAGTCTGTTCGTCAACTGCAACCAGCCACACTAAATCAACTTCTTTATACCAGCCGCATTCGATCAACAGCGGCACGTCAAGCACCGCTGCTGAGAAATTCTGCCGCCTGCACTGTTCTAAAAATTTTTTTGCTTCACTGCGCACATAAGTATGAACTATGCTTTCCAACTGCCCCAACGCTGCTTTATTTTCAAAAACCAGCTGTGCAATCTTCTGCCGGTCCAACTCACCGTCAATTGTCAGGTAATCTCTGCCAAAAACATCTATAACCTGTTGCAGCCCCTGTGATCCACGCGCAACTGCCTGCCGGCTTGCAATATCCGCATCAAAAATATGAGCTCCCAGTTTCTGTAAAATCGAAGCGACAGTACTTTTTCCAGAAGCAATACCACCTGTTAACCCAATAATTTTCATAACTTCACTCAGTGCTGGCATTTGGCACAGTAAGTAGTGCCTCTGCCGCCAACCTTTGTCGTGGCTAAAGGCTCACCGCAGGTTTTACACGGTTCGCCGCCACGTCCATAAACAAGCAGATGATTTTGATTGTCACCTTTATTACCTTCGCCATCCTTATAATCACGAAAAGTGGTTCCTCGATTGGCAATTCCCTGTGCAATCACTTTGTTCGCCGCTTCATGCACAGCTTCTATTTCCGCACGCGTCAAAGTATTAGCTATACGTGTAGGCAAAATTCCAGCTAAAGCCAAGCACTCATCAGCATAAATATTTCCCAGTCCGGCAATAACCGTTTGATCAAGAATCAACGTTTTGATGGGCTTGCGGCTTTTAGCAGCTATCGGAGCCAGATATTCAGGATTAAACCCTACTGTCAGCGGTTCAGGCCCCAAGGTTTCATAACCTGCAATGTAACAATCATCATCCGTAACTAAATACAGTGTTCCAAAAGTTCTTATATCACAGAACCACATAGTAACACCGTCAGTCAATTCAAATTTTATCTTGGCATAAGGCGGTGCTTCTAAATCACTAGCCTGTGCCACCAAAGACCCGGTCATACGTAAATGCACGATAAGTTTTTGATTGACACCTGTTTTCAGCACCAGATACTTTCCGCGACGGCAAACGTCTTCAATCGTACGACCGGTCAGATTTTTGATAAATTGCTCAGACGATGGATGTTTGACCAGCCTATCCAAATATACTTCAACTTTAGTAATAGTTTTTCCCTTAATATGCGGCAGCAAAGTCTTTCTGACCTGCTCCACTTCTGGCAACTCCGGCATGGATATCCCTCCTATTTGGTCTGTGCCCAGTTTTTCCCCCAGGCAACATCGGCAGTTAGCGGCACACTAAGAGAAGCAGCGCTTTCCATTGCTTTTTTTACAAGCTGTGCCACCAGCTCTTTTTCCGTTTCCATAACTTCTAATACTAATTCATCATGTACCTGCAGCAAAATGCGGCTCTTGACTTTAGCATCAGAAAGCGCCTGTTCAACTTTAAGCATCGCTATTTTGATTATATCCGCCGCAGTCCCCTGAATTGGCGTATTGATGGCAGTGCGCTCAGCAAAACTGCGTAAGTTAAAATTACTGTGCCTGATATCAGGCAGATAACGGCGACGTCCAAACATTGTAGCTACATAACCCTGTTCCCGAGCATGATTGACCGTATCATCCATATATTTCTTTACCCCTGTATAGCGGGCAAAATAATTTTTTATATACTCGGCTGCTTCACCGCGGCTGATATCCAGCTGTTTAGCCAGTCCAAAATCACTTATACCATAAACAATGCCAAAATTAACTGCTTTCGCACGGGTACGCATCATTGAATCGACCTGTTCCAACGGCACCCCAAACACCTCTGCCGCTGTACGTGCGTGTACATCCTGACCATTCAGGAAAGATTCCAAAAGCAGCTTATCCTGTGCCATATGTGCAAGTACACGCAGTTCTACCTGAGAATAATCGCAAGACATCAACCAGTCATAACCAGTCCCCGGTATAAATATTTCACGGATTCTTTTACCGATCTCAGTTCGTACAGGAATATTCTGCAAATTCGGGTCAGTACTTGATAACCTTCCTGTTGCCGTTACCGTCTGTTGAAAATGCGTATGAATTCTCCCTGTCGCAGGATTGATCAGTGGGCGCAGCCCTTCCAGATATGTTGAATGCAGTTTTGTCAGCTTGCGATGTTCCAGGATCGTCGTAATCAGAGGATGCGAACCTTCCAGTTGTTCCAAAACAGAAACATCTGTCGAATAACCGGTCTTTGTCTTTTTTATAATAGGAAGCCCCAACTTTTCGAACAGCAGTACACCTAATTGTTTAGGAGATTTCAGGTTAAATTTTTCACCGGCCTGTTCTTCTGCCAAAATCTCTAAAGCAGTTATCTGTACTGCCATTTCTTTTGTAATACTCTCTAGCAGCTTCACATCCGGCTTAATTCCAGCTAATTCCATTTTTGCCAGCAAATAGGCCAGCGGCAGTTCCATTTCCGTATATAGTTTATACAATTCATAATCCCGCAGTTTTTGTTCAATAAGCGGAAGTAACGCCTGCAAATCAGCGGCATTCCCACCGTTATTTGCAGCCAGATAACGTTCTGCAACTGCCTTCAAACTATAGGAGCTGCGACCTGGTTCAATCAAATAAGCAGCTATACCTATATCATCAACTATACCGTCGGCTTTTTTATTCAGGCACATACAAGCCTTATAAATCTCTTTGCTGTCGCATGTAACTTTCAATTGTTTGTAATCAGACAGCCATTCATAAAAAAAGTTCCAGGCCCCGCTGCCTTCCTGCAATTTATAAATTTTTCCATCATTAAAAATTTCCACTGCAGTAAAATGGATTTTAGGTAACTCGCCGCCGCAAACAGCAGTAAATGCAACCTTTTCCTGCTTTTGCTGCAATAACGCAAAGAATTCTTTGCCCTGTTCTGCTGTTTCTAAAAGCGCAATTTCTATATTGGCGTTTTCCTGACCGATACTTTCTCCAAAAAGATCAAAGGTACCGTCACTGCCGCCCAAAATAGTCTGGAATCTCTCATGCAAATTTCGGAACTCCAATTCCTGCATTAAAGGCCTTGCCTCATCCGACATAGCTTTCAGTTCATATTTATCAAGATCAAGATCGACTGGAACTTCTGTAAAAATGGTTGCCAGCTTTTTTGAAAGCAGCGCAGCATCCTTATTATTTTCTAATTTCTCTTTTAAACTTTTTCCGCTGATTTGCGCAATATTTTCTAAAACCTTCTCTACTGTTCCATATTCACAAATCAACTTCAAAGCAGTTTTAGGGCCTACACCGGGAACACCAGGAATATTATCTGAACTGTCACCCATCAGTCCTTTTAAATCAATCAGCTGTTTTGGCGACAACCCTTCATAATCAGCGGCAAATGCTGCAACATCATACGCCTTGATATCAGAAATCCCTCGCTTGGTAAAATAAACCTTTACCCTGTCATCCAAAAGCTGCAATTCATCTTTGTCGCCGGTTACGATAATAATTTCTGCGTTCTGCGGCGCATGTACGGCAAAAGTACCGATAATATCATCAGCCTCGTAACCATCAGTTTCAAGAACAGTGATGTTCATAGCTTCCAGCAAACGCCGGGCCAGTGGAAATTGTTCGCTCAGTTCACTGGGCGTAGGTTTACGCTGCCCCTTATAATCTGCAAACATTTCCGTTCGGAAAGTTTTACGTGATTTATCAAATGCAACTGCCAGCCATTTAGGTTTTATATCACCCAAAAGCTTCACCAGCATATTACAAAAGCCATATACTGCGCCAGTATGAACCCCCTGCTTGGTCATCAACGGTGGCAAAGCAAAAAATGCCCTGTGTATCAAACTGCTGCCATCAATAACTAAAAATTTATCAGCCATTTCTTCACCACTTTCCTTAACGCTCAAATTATCCTGTTCATATTTAAATATTATACCACAAGGGTAGTGTTCTCACTAGACTCGAAAATATGTGAAACTACTGTAAAATACCCTTGCCGGAAAATAATAAAACAGCTTTCGCTGTAAGCAAAAGCTGCCTGCCGTCATTTCATTAATTTAGGATAATCACGCTGTAATTCTGTAATATGATAAATATATACAGTATTTTCAACCTTGCGGTAAATACAGGCATACTTATCTATCATCAGCATCAAATATTTTTTCTCATTCAAACTGCTCAAGGGTGTTTTGTTCCCCAGCATTGCAAAATCCTGTAGTTCCTTTAGTTTACTAACAATACTACATGTCACAGCACTTGCTTCAAGTCTCTTACCCTGTCTGCTGTAGACAAACCCAATTTCCAAAAGATCGTGCCATGCCTGCGGTAATATCTTCAATCCTGTACGTATTGCATAATCAGTCAATAAATTTCGCCTTCAATCTGGCGATAGCGTCGTCTCCGTCAAAAAGCTCTTCGGCACTTTTTTGTCTGTCTAAATCTGCCTGCATAACAGTATGATAGAACTTAAACTTTTCTTCACGCTGTTCAAAAGTTTTGATGCTCATCACAACCAAATCACCTTTACCATACTTCGTTAAATATACAATTTCGCCGCTTTGATGCGCATATTCAGAAATCAAATTATAATCATTCCGCATAATTGTAGCTGGTCTGATAATCATTGCAAGGCCCCTTTCTTAATAACATTGCTCTAATATACACCCTAACAAACATTTTTTCAACAAATTATTTATAAAACATAAAAAAACAGTTTTTATACCCTGGAACATTTGCAAAATAAAAAAGCTTCACTTTTCAGTGAAGCTTTTTTATTTTATTCAGATGATTATCGGAATAATTCATTAACGTTCTTTTGATCAAAGTTTACTTTAACACCGTAAACAGGGCAGGAAGCACACTCATAATATTATACCTTAAGACAGATTAATATCAAACAAATCTACTCCAATATTATTATCATTGTTTTTCACTGCTAAGCGGCATAAAGTAATATCTGCAGCTTCATTTTTAACTGTAGTTTTTATTGTTTGTACAAAATTAAAGAATTGTTTCAGCAATACTCATACCAACCTGCAATGCCTGTTTATTTTTCTCTTCAGTGCCTTTCGGTACGCGGTTCAAAACAGCTTTGACCAGCGATTCTTCACTGACGATGCCGGTCAGCTTCACCAAAGCTCCCAGCGCGATGATGTTGGCAAAAAGCGCTTTGCCAAGCACTTCTTTGGCGCTGTGGGTGATCGGCAGCTCGTAGACCTTGCCGCCGAAGTCCGGCACGTCGCTGACGAAAAGACTGTCGGTGATCATAACGCTGCCTGCCGTCAGGTCGTGTGAATATTTGGTAGCTGCTTCCTGGCTCATTGCCAGCAGCAGGTTCGGGTCGGTCACTTTCGGGAAGTGGATCGCTTCGTCAGAGATAATGACCTCTGCTTTGGAGGCGCCGCCTCTGGCTTCCGGGCCATAAGACTGGGACTGGATCGCCAGCTTGCCGTCTAAAAGCGCCGCCTCTGCCAGAATGATGCCGGCTGTGATCAGTCCCTGGCCGCCGGTACCGGATAAACGTAATTCCTGTTTCATGATTATTTACCTCCCTGCGCTCTGGCGATCAGCTCGTCGTAGGCTGCTGTATATTCCTGTCTGCCTTCAACCTGATACAGTACGCCGATCGGGAATTTGCCCGCTTTTTGTTCTTCGGTCATTTTATCCCAGGCTGCCAGCGGTACTGCGTGGTCGCGCTGCCATTTCATCATGTCGGCAGGACCGCCCATTTTATTCTGGCGTCCGTAGGAGATGGGGCAGGCAGTAACAGCTTCGATCAGGCTGAAGCCTTTGTGTTCGATACCCTTGGCGATCAGGTCGGCCAGGATCTGGGCATGGAAAGTGGTGCCGCGGGCAACAAAGGTAGCGCCGGCCGCTTTGACCAGCTCGGCTACGTTGAAGTCCTGTTCGATCGTCGCATAAGGAGCCGTCGTCGCTTTGGAGCCTGTCGGTGTCAAAGGCGAATACTGGCCGCCGGTCATACCGTAAATACTGTTGTTGTAAAGTACGACGGTCATATCGATGTTGCGGCGGGCAGCGTGGATCAGGTGGTTGCCGCCGATCGCTGTAGCGTCGCCGTCGCCGGTAACGACGATGACAGTCAGGCCGGGGTCAGCCAGTTTAACGCCGGTCGCTACCGGCAAAGCGCGTCCATGTGCGGAATGGACTGTATTGAAATCTAAATAGCCGGAGGCACGGCTGCTGCAGCCGATGCCGGAAATAACTGCGACTTTGTCTTTATCAAGGTCAAGCTTGGCAACTGCCTTGACGATGGTGCCGGTAACGACACCGTTGCCGCAGCCGGGGCACCAGATATGAGGCAGGCGGCCCGGACGGAAATATTTATCGATCATTGCTTCCATGTTCATAATCAAATCTCCTCTCCTTCTTAGGCCATGGCCTTTTTGATCTCAGCCAGCAGCTGAGCGGGGGTAGCCGGTTCGTTGTCGTATTTTGCGTACAGCGCAACCGGTACCTGTCCTGCGACGACGCGCTCTACTTCCAGTACATACTGTCCGTAGTTGAGCTCGTGCACCAAAATACCTTTGACCTTGGAGGCCAGTTCTTTGATCTGCCTGTCAGCCAGCGGCCAGATCGTGATCGGGCGCATCAGGCCGACCTTGAGACCTTCCCTGCGTGCCATATCGACAGCTTCGTAAGCGGTGCGGGCACCGCCGCCGAAGGCGATAACTGCATATTCGGCATCTTCCATCTGGTAGTTTTCTACCTGGACGATGTCGTCAAGATTGTTGTAAAGTTTGTCATGCTGACGGTTGGTAGCGGCTAAAGTAGCAGCCGGTGTACCTTTCGGGAAACCGGTCTCATCGTGTAC
>ERZ773144.273-NODE-273-length-53480-cov-5.895760_pt1 | contig 53480 bp, 42 predicted proteins | sample MGYA00580849_ERZ773144 | MGnify/ENA primary metagenome ERZ773144 (study PRJEB29015, sample SAMEA2737861) | human gut metagenome | biome: human gut; feature: human-associated habitat; material: faeces | place: China | collected 2012 ...
TTTCCGTTATACGAAGAAATATACAACAAAAAGAGGCTTGATTACTGGCAGGCATTGGAACAGGACATTTCCCAATACGCCAAGGCACAGGGGTTTCCATATAGAATAAATGATTTGCCTTACGGGCGCTCGGAAAAAGGCAAGCCGGTTATCGTAAATTATTTCTACCACGAAAAGATACGATTGACTAAATGAGGGAAAGATATTGACAATATGGTATATTAATAGTGAATAAGATATTCTTTTATTGCTTATTTTACTTTAGAATAGTTAGACAACTTAGATTTTGTACTATATATTACGATAGAAGTACAATCCATGATGAATTGTACTTCTCTATATTACATCCTGAATCCTCTGGATTTTTGTTCTTTCTGCACTGAGTTACGCAGATGCTGCTGTAACTTCTCCCATTGTTCCTTGAACCATTCATTTATCGGTTGCTTGTTTATAGTCAGCACCAATTTATTATCATCAACCAAACTTTTCTCCGCTTTGAAGATGTTGTTCTTAATATTCAATTTCCGCTTGTGTCGTATGGAATGGTGTTACATTATATCGCTTTTCTTTTGGACGGTTTGTCGCTTATGCCTTGTGATCTCGATTTATAGACAAGCAGGGGGGTGCTTTCGATAGCTGAGGTTAAATAACATGGATAATCGAGTCTGACTTCACTTTTTTCTTTGAAAGAAGCCGTTGAATAATATTCGAGTCGTGGAGCCGTTTATATAATATGTAATACTGAGTGTATATTATGCAAAATATTTATGATGCCCGACAAAAAGGGAAACTGATTTTTTTGTTGATTTCTGTCTTGCTGGTTGGCGGGGTACTTTATGTCTCGAATGACCTTGTAGAAGACTTGTCTATCGAGGAGCGAAAGAAAATGGAAATATGGGCCGAAGCGACGCGTGAATTGGCCAGTGACAAGACTGAAATGAGCATGGAGTTGATATTGAAAGTGATACAGAGCAATACCTCCATACCGGCGATTATCGTCGATGATACCGGCGAAATAAACCAGTACCTTAATTTGAATTTGCCCGAAACGGATACGGAGAAATATTTACAAGAGAAACTGGAACAATTAAAAAGTAAATCCAATTTGATAGAGATCAATTTGGGAGACGGGGAGAAACAGTATCTCTATTATGACGATTCTATTTTGTTAAAGCGGCTATCTTTTTATCCGTACGTGCAGTTGGGTGTTATGGTCCTGTTCGTTTTAATCGTTTATTTTGCGTTGATTAGTACGAAAAAGGCCGAGCAGAATAAGGTGTGGGTGGGATTATCGAAGGAGACTGCTCACCAATTGGGAACTCCTATTTCGTCGTTGATGGCATGGATGGATTTGTTGGAATCGTCGGGTGTGGATCCCTCGTTACTGTCGGATATGAATAAAGATGTGAACCGTCTGTCTGTCATAGCCGAACGCTTTTCTAAAATAGGCTCGAAGCCAGAAATGGAATTGATATATGTCAACGAAGTGCTTGAAAATGCAACAGAATATATGCGTCGCAGAGTTTCCGATAAAGTATTGATTACGACTCATCTCCCTTCTGATGCCGAGGGTGCGATGGTGTGTCTTTCTTTATTTGAATGGGTTATAGAGAATTTGTGCAAGAATGCAGTCGATGCGATGAATGGGGAAGGGCGTATAGATGTTTATATGACATCGGAGAAGCAACAGATTTATATCGATATAAAAGATACGGGCAAGGGGATTGCACGGAAAAATTTCAAAACGGTTTTTAATCCGGGGTACACGACCAAGAAACGGGGTTGGGGACTTGGACTTACTTTGGCAAAACGTATTATAGAGGATTATCATGCCGGACGCATTTATGTGAAAGATTCGGAAGTGGGAAAAGGTACGACATTCAGAATCGAATTGAAGCGAGTCGTTTAGTCGGGCTGGAAAATCTTTCTTTTTTTGAATGTTGTCGGGGCTAATCGGTTATGGCTCTCCATTTGAAAAATTGTGAATGTGAAATAAAAACTACCGAAAAGATTGACTTGTAACGATTATTTTTTATACCTTTGCGGAGTTTTAACGACAAATAGCATTGGGACGATTTAGTGCTTATAAATTACCGCTCAAAAGTATGCCGATAGGTACTCAGGATTTTGAGTATGTATTGGATAATGAGTTCTTTAAGAATATCGAAGGTGAAGATGTTCAAAAAGGAAAGGTGAAGGTGAAATTGACAGTGAAGCGGACGGCGGCTTCTTTCGAACTGGATTTTGATTTGGAAGGAGTCATTCAAATTCCGTGCGATCGCTGTTTGGACGATATGGACCATGAGGTAAAAACCCAAGAAACGCTCTATGTGAAATTCGGTTCGGAATACAGCGAGGAGAGCGATAATGTGGTTGTTATTCCTGAAAGTGACGGGGAATTGAATATTGCATGGTTTTTATATGAGTTCATTGCACTGACAATACCTTTGAAGCATGTTCATCAGGCAGGAAAATGCAATAAATCGATGAGTGCTAAATTGCGTAAACATGCGGCGCGTTCTATGGACGATAGCGACGAAAGTGAAGATGCCGCATCATACGATGATGAAGATGTTGTAGATGAAGTGCCCGGCGAAGGGGAGGAAACTGACCCGAGATGGGACGAATTAAAGAAAATAATAGATAATAATTAAAGTAATAGAAAAATGGCACATCCTAAAAGAAAACAATCGAAAACGAGAACAGCCAAAAGAAGAACTCATGATAAAGCTGTGGCTCCAACTTTGGCAGTTTGTCCTAACTGTGGTGCTTGGCATGTATACCATACTGTATGTGGAGAGTGTGGTTATTACAGAGGAAAATTGGCAATCGAAAAAGAAGCTGCTGTTTAAGCTCTTATCGATAAGTATGTATGGCCCTAAAGCGATTTAGGGCATTTTTCACACACTAAGCCGATTTTATTATTATGCAGAATGCAAAAATAACGGGAATTGCCTCGTATGTTCCCGATTATGTTTTGACAAACGACGAGTTGTCGCATATGGTCGATACCAACGACGAGTGGATTACTACTCGTGTAGGTATTAAAGAACGTAGAATTTTAAAAGGAGAAGGAACGGGATCTTCCGATTTGGGTGTAAAAGCAGTAGCCGAATTGTTGAAAAAAACAGGAGTAAAGCCTAGTGAAGTGGATTTACTCATTTGTGCTACGTCGAATCCCGATTATCGTTTCCCTTCTACGGCATCGATCGTATTGGAAAAATTGGGGATAAAAACAGCTTATGGGTATGATATACAAGCCGCTTGTGCAGGGTTTATCGTTGCTTTGCAAGCAGGAACTGCCTATATAAAGAGCGGACTGTATAAGCATGTGGTTATTTTGGCGGCAGAAAAGATGTCGTCGATGGTTAACTATAAGGACCGTTCTACTTGTCCACTGTTCGGTGATGCTGCGGCTTGCGTTATGTTAGAACCTACCGACGAGGAAGTCGGAGTGAAGGATGCCGTGTTGCATACCGATGGTATGGGACTGCCTCATTTGTTGATGAAAGCCGGTGGTGCTGTTCATCCTGCTTCGCACGAGACGGTAGATCATGATGAACATTTTGTTTATCAGGAAGGTCGGGCAGTATATAAGCATGCGGTAACCGATATGCTCACTTCTTCGGAAAGTGTGATGGCCCGCAATGGCTTGTCAGTAGATAGGATCGATTATTTTATTCCTCATCAGGCAAATTTGCGTATTATAGAGGCTATTGCCGATCGTATAAAGCTGCCGGAAGAGAAATTATTGGTCAATATCCAAAAGTACGGGAATACGAGTGCATCGTCTATTCCTTTGTGTATGGCCGAATTTGAGCATAAATTCAAAAAAGGAGATAAACTTGTCCTCACGGCTTTTGGAGCAGGATTTACATGGGGAGCTCTTTATCTCATCTGGGGATACGACGCAAAATAAATTTGTCGGGATATAAGAAAGACGCATCTTTTGGCGAAAGAGATGCGTCTTTTCTTGTTTTCGAACAAAAGCGATTGTAGGTTGTTTCGTCGGGTAGAATATTTTCACTACTTTTGTATTCAGAAGTTATTGACTTGTAACCGAATAAAACAGAATTATGCATAAGGCCGGATTTGTAAATATTGTCGGGAATCCCAATGTAGGTAAGTCTACGTTGATGAATTCACTGGTCGGAGAACGAATTTCGATTATTACGTCGAAGGCACAGACAACTCGTCATAGAATTATGGGAATAGTGAATACCGAGGATATGCAGATCGTCTATTCCGATACTCCGGGAGTTCTTGTCCCTAATTATAAGTTGCAGGAGTCGATGCTGAATTTTTCTCAGTCGGCATTACTCGATGCCGATATTTTGCTTTATGTGACCGATGTGGTGGAAGCTCCTGCGAAAAACCAATCGTTCCTCGACAAGGTGGCTCGGGAGACGGTTCCTGTATTGGTAGTTATCAATAAGATCGATTTGCTGAAAGAGCAGAGCGATCTTGAAAAGTTGGTAGAGGAGTGGAAACAGTTGTTGCCGAATGCCGAGATTATACCGGTTTCGGCACAATATAAATTTAACCTCGACTATTTGTTGAAGCGTATTCAGGAATTACTACCTCCGTCACCTCCGTTTTTCGAGAAAGATGCTTTGACCGATAAGCCGGCTCGTTTCTTCGTAACGGAAATTATCCGCGAGAAAATATTGCAGACGTACGATAAAGAGATTCCGTATGCTTGTGAGGTGGCGGTAGAACAATTCCAGGAAGAAGAGAATCGTATTCATATTATGGCTGTTATCTATGTGGAGCGGGATTCTCAGAAAGGAATCGTTATCGGGAAAGGCGGTTCGGCTTTGAAGAAGGTAGGGACTTTGGCCCGGAAAGATATCGAAGTGTTTTTTGACAAAAAAGTTTTTCTCGAACTGTATGTAAAAGTGGAGAAAGATTGGCGTAGTCGGGAAAATAAATTGAAAGGTTTCGGGTATATACCTGAATAAAAGATTAAGAAATAAAGGCTGTGAGAGCCGTAAAAAGAAAGTGGAATTATGGGAAATATAGTAGCGATAGTAGGACGCCCGAATGTGGGAAAATCGACTCTTTTCAATCGTCTGACTCAAACTCGTAAAGCGATTGTCAACGAAGAAGCCGGTACGACACGGGATCGACAATACGGTAAGGTCGAGTGGTGCGGTCAGGAATTCTCTGTTATCGATACCGGAGGTTGGGTTGTTAACTCGGAAGATATTTTTGAGGAAGAGATTAACAAACAAGTGGCTTTGGCCATTGAGGAAGCCGATGTTATTTTGTTCATGGTCGATGTGAAAACCGGCGCGGTAGACCTCGACGACCATGTGGCAGCTATATTGCGCCGTTCGGATAAACCGGTGATTTTGGTAGCGAATAAAGCTGATTCGAACGAGTGGCAGTATAACGCCGCCGAATTTTATTCGTTCGGGCTGGGCGATCCTTTTTGTGTGTCGGCAGCCAGCGGTTCGGGAACGGGCGATTTGCTGGACGAGATATTGAAACGTTTTACCAAAAAATCGGAACCCGAGATAGAGGAAAACATTCCTCGTTTTGCGGTGGTGGGACGCCCTAATGCCGGAAAGTCTTCTATCATCAATGCGTTTATTGGCGAAGACCGGTATATTGTTACCGATATTGCCGGTACGACTCGCGATTCGATTTATACCCGATACGATAAATTCGGATTCAATTTTTATTTGGTAGATACGGCTGGCATTCGTAAGAAAGGGAAGGTTACCGAAGACCTCGAATATTATTCGGTGATTCGCTCCATACGAGCTATCGAAGCCTCTGATGTTTGTATTTTGATGATCGATGCTACAAGAGGTATCGAAGGACAAGATTTGAATATCTTTTCGTTGATACAGAAAAATAAAAAAGGTTTGGTGGTTTGTGTCAACAAGTGGGATTTGGTCGAAGATAAATCGAACAAGGCTATTCAAACTTTCGAAAATGCCATACGGGCACGTCTCGCTCCTTTTGTCGATTTTCCCATTGTCTATGCTTCGGCGTTGACTAAGCAACGTATCTATAAAGTTTTGGAGAGCGCCGTGCAGGTTTATAAGAACCGGCATACCAAGATACCCACTTCGAAATTAAACGAAGTGTTGCTGAGTGCGATAGAAAATTATCCGCCTCCTGCACATAAAGGCAAGTATGTAAAAATAAAATATGTGACCATGTTGCGGGAGACTTACGTCCCCACGTTCGTGTTCTTTTGTAATTTGCCGCAATGGGTGAAAGACCCGTACAAACGGTATCTCGAAAACAAGATACGGGAGAATTGGAATTTCAGCGGTACACCCATCAATATTTTCATGCGAGAAAAATAAAACTGTTTATAGCTTTTGTCGTTTGTCCCGAAGTCTCACAGATTTCGGGACAGATATTTTAAATACTATTGAAAGATTGCTATTTTTGTGAATAGTAGAGTCTTGATTTTAATTATTTAGAAGTTTTTATATATGGAGGATAAGGGAGAAAGTAAATTCCGGAATGTGATGGAGCGTTATTGGTATGCCCTTTTTATCATTGCTGTCGCATTGGCTGCCGCCGTAATAGGTTTTATTTGTGAGGCATGGAAAATGCAGGAGGGATTTTTGTACGATTTGTTAACGTCTATTATAAGTACGACTATTGCATTTTTCTTGTTTACGTTAACCTATCAGTTACTTACGAAAAGAACCTCTGCCCAGAGTATAGTCGAAGAGATAAAACCTCTTTTGGATCGTCAGCAACAACGAGTGAAGGAAGAGTTTCGAAATGAGGTCGATGATAGTATTGTTAAATCGTTGGGCGCTGAATTGGATATTATTCAGAAGTATGATTCCAAAGAAGTGATTGATGTCGTGAATAATTGTAGCGAGCGATTGCTAGGTAGTCTTTTAGCGAAGAATATGCAGGGGGTATTTTCGTCTATCTTAAAGAACCCGTCATACAGAGACGATATGGTATATGATATTCAAATTATTCCTAATCGAAAAGACGAACTCTACGATGAGGCTGGACAGTACATGAGATGTAAAGATGCTGGATTTTGCATATCGCAATCTTTGCGTTATAAGAAATATTTGAAGAAAGGAACGGAGAATAAGTTGACCAAATTTTCATGCTTTTTTGCTTTTAATGAGAATCCTTTCTTCCAGAAAGAGCAAGGCGAGGTTTTCTTTTTGAGAGAAGAATTGTCGTGTCTTTCTTTTATTGAGTCGTTGAATGTTGAAAATGCAGTTTCTTTATTGAACTATTCGGTAGAATTTTATTTGGGAAATGTTCCAATTTGCGTAAGAGACATAGAAGCGGAGCTCGTGAAGTTGGAAAATTCGGCAACAATAGGTATCAAACTTACCACTGATATTCCCGACAGAGTATTATGTATCGATGGAGAGTATGTATATTTCGATGCTAAGATAAAATGTTCTTATCCTACATTACGCCGGGAATTCTACTTTAAAGTGCCCGAGCTCACACGCCATGCCGATGTGTCTATTTCTTTACCTTCCTCTAAGGAAGAGCTTCATTTAGTAAGTTTTACCGATAATTATCGGATAGAGTCGTATGGCCATAACAGATACTCGTTTAGGCACGGAGAAAACAATAATGAGATTTTATTACCCAATAATGGATTTACAGCCGTATGGTGATCAACTATGAGGAATATTTCGAGCAGGCGGGGTTGGTCGATATTCAAACTGCCATTCCCGATGTGGTCGTAGATTTGAAATACGCTACGGCCGATAATTTTATGGGTGAAATTTTATATCCCGATTTGAGAAAAGCCTATCTATTGCCTCATATGATTTCACGGCTGGCCCGGGTACATGCCCGGTTACAGGAGTTAAAGCCGGGATATAGGTTGGTGATTTACGATGCCGCCCGTCCGTTAAGCATACAGCGCAGAATGTTCGAGCGAGTGCGAGGTACACCGCAAGAGCAGTATGTGGCTAATCCTTACAATGAGGGAGGCTTCCATAATTACGGCATGGCTGTCGATTTATCGATACTCGGTAGCGATGGCGTCGCATTGGATATGGGCAGTCCGTATGATTTTTTTGGAGAAGAAGCGCATACGGTCGACGACGATTATTTATTGAAGACAGGTAGGATAAGCGAGGCGGCTTATCACAATCGACGATTTTTGTATGCAGTCATGCGAGAACAAGAGCTTTATCCGCTTCCTAATGAATGGTGGCATTATCAACATTATGTACAGGAGTCGGATAAGAAACGATTTAAAATATTGGATTTTTGATGATGTACAGACCTCAATTTTTATGCCCCGGCGATAGCGTTTCCATTGTTTCGCCTGCGAGTATTATCAATCCCGATTATGTGAAAGGGGCGACCGGCGTTTTGGAAAGTTGGTCGCTCGGTGTGACTGTTTCTTCTCACTGTCTGGATCATTCGGGCCTTTATTCGGGGACGATAGATGAACGAATGAACGATTTTCGCCATGCGTTGTACGATCCTGCTGTGAAGGCTGTCTTGTGCAGCCGTGGCGGATATGGGGCTGTTCATTTGTTGGACGGATTGACCGATGATATTGCTCGGAATCCGAAGTGGATTATCGGATTCAGCGACATATCGGCTTTGCATGCTCTCTGTGTGAGCCGTGGGGTGATGTCGTTGCATGCTCCCATGTGCAAGCATTTGACTACCGAGCCGGCGGATAATCGTTGTACGCACTATTTACGGCAAATTTTATCCGGAGAAATTCCCGAATACAAGGAAAATCCTCACCCTTTGAACCGTTGCGGTGAGGGACAGGGAATGTTGGTGGGGGGAAATATGGCGGTTTTGTGCGGATTGATTTCTACTCCGTATGATATATTTTTGCCTGGAACGGTTTTGTTTATAGAAGATATAGCCGAGCCTCCTTACAAAATAGAACGCATGCTTTATAACTTGAAACTGTCCGGTCGTTTGGCTTCGTTGTCGGGATTGATCGTGGGTAGGTTTACCGAGTATACCGAGAACGAAGGTCTGGGTGGTACATTGTATGAGTTGATTCGTAAAATGGTCGATGAGTATGATTATCCGGTATGTTTCGATTTTCCGGTGGGACATGTCTCGGATAATTTGCCGATGATCGAGGGGGCAGATGTCGTGTTTTCTGTCGGTGAGCGGTCGGTGGATTTATCTTTTTGTATAAAATAGCCGGGATATTTGCGAGTTTTTATCAGAATGTTTATTTTTGAGCATGATGAAAACAGTAAACCGTAAGGCCGGGTATTTAATTTTAATTGTCGGGTTGGTCGCTTGTTCTGCAAAGTCGGTAAAAAATAGCGAGGAAAAGGATACGGATAGCGTGTCGATAGAGGTTCCTTCTTTTGATACAGATAGTGCTTATGCTTATATCGAACGTCAAGTGCAGTTCGGTTTCAGAGTGCCCAACACTCCGGCACATTTGGCAACGGCCGATTATTTATCTTCCGAGCTGGCTCGGCATGGCGCTGTCGTAGAAGTGCAGCAAGGAACGGTTACGGCTTATGACGGGACAGAGCTTTCTATACGGAATATCATAGGTTCGTTTTCTCTCGAAAAGAAAAATCGCATTTTATTGTTCGCTCATTGGGATTCTCGTCCATACGCCGATAACGACCCGGATAAGAGTAAACATCGTCAGCCTATCGCCGGAGCCGACGACGGTGCGAGTGGCGTGGGCGTATTGCTTGAAATAGCTCGTCAGATAGGGAAGAGACAGCCCGACACGGGTGTCGATATAGCCTTTTTCGATGCCGAGGATTACGGTGTTCCCTATTGGAGCGAGTCGAGTGACGAAAACACATGGGCATTGGGTACACAGTATTGGACACGTCGGCCTCATAAGCCGGGATATCGGGCCCGATTCGGGATCTTACTCGATATGGTGGGCGGAGCCGGGGCACAATTTCGACGAGAGTTATTTTCGAAGTATTATGCTTCCGGAATTGTGGCGCAAGTATGGGATACGGCGAAGCGATTGGGGTACGGAAACTATTTTATCGAGGAGGACGGCGGATATGTTACCGATGACCATTTGTATGTAAACCGTTATGGAATACCCAGCATCGATATTATTCCATGTCATCGAGATACAGAGACGGGTTTTCCTCCTTATTGGCATACGGTGGACGATACAATGAGAAATATAGATCGGTCGACGTTGAAAGCCGTAGGCCAGACCGTGTTGACGGTTCTTTATGAAGAATGATTGAAAAATGAATAATATGAAAAGTATCGACGAAATACAAGACGAGATTATAGAGGAGTTTTCGGTATTCGACGATTGGATGGACAAATATGCGTTGCTGATCGATTTGGGCAATGCCCTTCCTCCTTTGGACGAAAAATACAAAACTCCCGAAAATTTAATCGAAGGTTGCCAAAGCCGAGTGTGGTTGCAGGCCGATTATAGCGACGGCCGTATCGATTTTGAGGCCGAGAGCGACGCGATTATTGTGAAGGGGATAGTTTCGTTGTTGGTGCGGGTTTTATCCGGCCATACTCCCGATGAGATCTTGAATGCTCATCTTTATTTTATCGACAGGATAGGGTTGAACGAGCATTTATCGCCGACTCGCTCGAACGGGCTTGTGGCTATGGTTAAACAAATGCGCATGTATGCGTTGGCTTTTAAAGTGAAAAACAATTAATTTATTTAATACTTAAAATCTGTTATTATGTTTAAAGGACATCCTAAGGGGTTGATAGCGGCAGCTCTCGCGAATATGGGCGAGCGTTTCGGCTACTACATTATGAATGCTGTATTGGTATTGTTTCTTTGTTCTAAATTCGGACTAAGCGAGGAGACATCGGGTACTATATATTCATTCTTTTATGCGGGTATTTATTTGTTGGCTTTGGTGGGAGGTGCTATCGCCGACCGTACCCAGAATTACAAAGGAACGATTCGAACCGGATTGATAATCATGGCGACAGGTTATGTGCTGTTGTCTATTCCGATTTTAGCAACGAGTACGAATATAGCTTGGTTGCTTCCGCTTACCTGTTTTGCATTGTTTATGATAGCTTTTGGCAATGGTTTGTTTAAGGGAAATTTGCAAGCTATTGTGGGGCAGTTGTATGACGATTTTGAGGCAGAGGCTGCAAAACAAGGTCCTGAGGCTTTGAAGATTGCGAAAAGCAAACGGGATAGCGGATTCCAAATTTTTTATGTATTTATTAATGTGGGTGGTTTGATTGCTCCTTTTATTGCGCCCCTTTTGCGAGAATGGTGGTTGGGAGCGAACGGAATGGCCTATAATGCTCAACTTCCGGCACTTTGCCACGAGTTCATTAACAATGGAGCCCAAATGAGTCAGGCTGCATTGGATAACCTTAATGCCCTTATGACGGCAGCCGGCGGTAACGTGGCGGAACTGGCGAATGCTTGTCAAAACTATCTTCAAATTTTTAACGAGGGTATTCACTACTCGTTTATAGCGTCGGTTGTCGCTATGGTTATCTCTTTGATAATTTTTGTCGCTTACCAGAAACGTTTTCCTACTCCGGGCAAAAAGACCAAAGTGGAGTCTCAATCATATACCGCCGAGGAGAAACGGGCAATGGCCAAAGAAATCAAACAACGTATGGCTGCCTTGTTCGCCGTTTTGGGTATCGTTATTTTCTTTTGGTTCTCGTTCCACCAAAATGGTATGTCTCTTTCTTTCTTTGCACGCGACTTTGTAGATTCGAGCGCAGTCGCTCCGGAGATTTGGCAGGCAATCAATCCTTTCTTCGTTATTACGCTTACCCCTATTGTTATGGCTTTGTTCGCTTGGTTGAGCCGGCGGGGAAAAGAAATATCGACACCCCGTAAGATTGCTATCGGTATGTTTATCGCCGGATTGGCATTCTTATTCTTGGTGATCTATTCAGCATTAAAAGGTTATCCTTCTGCCGACGATTTCAAACTTCTCCCGGTCGCTGAGCAAATGTCTCAGAAAGCACATTGGTGGGTACTTATCGTAACTTACTTCTTCTTGACGGTAGCCGAGTTGTTTATCTCGCCTCTCGGTTTGTCGTTTGTATCCAAAGTGGCTCCCAAACATTTGTTGGGACTTTGTCAGGGTTTGTGGTTAGGAGCGACTGCATTGGGCAATTTGTTGTTGTGGATTGGTCCCCTTATGTACAACGCTTGGCCCATTTGGCAATGCTGGGCAGTGTTCTTTGCCGTATGTTTGATATCGATGGGTGTAATGTTAGGTATGCTTAAATGGTTGGAGAGAGTGGCCGAATGATATTATGATATAGTAAAAATAATGCCGGATCAAAATTTTTTTGATCCGGCATTATTTTTTGTGAACATACAGGGCCAGCAATAGCTACTATCAATTTCTGCTTTACTTTATTCGCTTTTTCGATTCCGATTTCAATCGTTAGGATATCATTTACGAAGTCGTATTTGGTAGCCTAAAATAAAGTGAGTTGCCTTTCAAGCAGTTGAAAGGACATGCGATGGTAGGGTGTAGGTCCATATTGGCGTATGGCGGCACGATGGGCTTTTGTGGGATATCCTTTGTTCCGATTCCAATCATACATGGGATATTGTTCATGCAATCGGTTCATATAGTCGTCTCGATATGTTTTCGCTAAAATGGAGGCTGCGGCAATGGCTTCGTATTTACCGTCTCCTTTTACGACGCAAGTATGGGGAATGTCGGGGTATGGTTTGAATCGGTTACCGTCGATTAAAAGATGCTGCGGTTGCGGATTCAGTTGTTCGATAGCCCGGTGCATGGCCAGAAACGAAGCATTGAGAATATTGAAGCGGTCGATTTCTTCGGGGGTGACGATACCGATGGCCCATGCTACGGCTTCTTGTTCGATAATGGGACGCAACTCGTAACGTTGCTTTTCGGATAACTGCTTTGAATCGTTTAATAATTCGTTTCGAAAGTACGGCGGTAATATTACGGCGGCTGCATATACCGAACCTGCCAGACAACCTCGTCCTGCTTCGTCGCAACCGGCTTCTGCCAACCCGCTTTTCATGTATGGTAAAAGCATATTATTTGCCGATTTGCCGGATAGCTCCTGTTTGCGGATAGAATGTCGCACAAGAAGGGGCTTTTTTATCGGTGAATATAGAAGGATCCAATCCGAATACGACACCGAATTGTGCGATTGGTAAATTCTCTTTGAAAAGCGTTTTTTTACCGTCGGAAAGTATTACTTCTGCTTTCCCCGGAATAGCATACGCTACGGCGTTTTTGGGCATTTTTTTTATGTTCCCTTTGTTATCGATGGGTAGCTCTCCTTCTTCGGTGATTTTCAGAGATAAATATACGGGGGCTCCGCTGAGATTTTCCGGCTTTACGATTCCATATAAATCCGAAATACGGAAAACGATGTCGTTTGTAACTTCTTCAACGGGGATATAATCGAAATGTTTGACGATTGTCTCGGTTTGCGTTGTCCCCATGAACAATGCCGTGAGAGCAGCCTCCTGTTCATCGAGTTGTTGTATGATAAGTTTGAACGATTCTCCGTCGGCCGGTAATTCATCGACTTCACCGGTTACCAAATTGAGGCGGCTCTCTCGGATACGGTATAATTGTTTGGCTGCCACTTCGGCCATTTTTACCGTTGAAGCCGACATGAGTAGTTCTTCGGAGTAGACTTTCGCATATTCGTTGTTGTCTAATGGCGATTCTTGTTTTTGTTTCGGTGCAGTGGAGACAATCGAATCGATGACCGGTTCGGTGTTGATGGATAGCAGAAGTCCGTTTTCATCTAAGACGATATATCCATTTCCACCCGGTTTGAATTGCATCAGATATTGTTCTTCGGGATCGGGTACTCCATAGGGTGTAACTTTGACGGAAGATAACGCCCATTCTTCGGAGTCTTGTGTAATGGCTCCCGGTATTCCCAAATATTTTTCGGCATATTGGTAATAAGGGCCGGCTTTGCGTGTCGTTTTTGTGGCAACCACTTCTATATCGAGATGTGTTTGCGGGAGAGAGTATATAAGTCCGTACTCGTTATGCTTTTCGGCGGTGAGTCTTTTTGTTTCTTGGGCAAATCCGATGTTCGTCGTAAGGAACAGTCCGAGAGTTAGAATAAAATATTTCATTTGATTCTCTTGATGATGTTATGAAATAAAATAATACGAGTCAGAAGCGAATCTAAAAATATTCGGTTATACCGAAGGCTTCCTATTTTCGCATCTCTTGCAAAGATATAAAATGTTTTGACATTCTATCATACCTGATAGGATTTTATCTGCTTGAATGCCAGTCCGAGGTGATTGATAATATCACTGGCTGTGATGTATTCTTCTCCCGACTCCCGGGCAGCTATGTCTCCGGCAACTCCGTGGAGGTACACGCCTATGATGGCGGCATCTTCGGGGGGGTATCCTTGTGCCAGTAAAGAGCCGATTATCCCTGTGAGCACGTCTCCACTGCCGGCTGTCGCCATTCCGGGATTCCCGGTCGAGTTGAAGTGTATGGTTCCGTCGGGCAAAGCTATGGCGGTATTCGCCCCTTTCAAGACGACGATTATATCGTATTTCGTGGCTACGTGTGTGATACATTTCAGTCGAGAAGCATCGTCGGTCATGGGGCCGAACATGCGTTCGAGTTCGTGAATGTGCGGTGTGAGTATGGTATGGGACGGCAGATATCTTAAAAGGCTTTGTTCATGGGCAATGCAGTTCAAGGCATCGGCATCGAGCACGAGTGGCTGGCGTATTTCTTTGACTAAATGCATGAGCGCCGATACGGACGTTTCGTTACACCCCATTCCCGGTCCGATTGCAATTGCCGAGTAACGGGGGTGGACAGGAATTTCTTCGATATGGTTCTCTCCTTTGTCGGGAGAGAAAATTGCTTCGGGTACAGCTGTTTGCAGAATGAGATTGGCACATCGAGGCGAGTGTACCGAGACTAATCCGACTCCACTGTGTAACGCTGCTTTTGCCGATAATACGGCGGCGCCCATCATGGTGTATTGCCCGGCAGCCAATAACAGATGTCCGTAATCCCGTTTATTCGAAAACTTGGGTCGGGAATGTCGTATGTTACGAGCTATATCTTCTGCTGTCGTTAGGTAATAACAAGTTTCGGTTTCGGCGATGGCGCGAGGGTGAAGGCGTATATCGAGTATTTTGGTTTCCCCTGTAAATTTTGCGTTTTCAGCGAAAAAGAAAGCCAATTTGGGCATTTGGAATGAAAGGGTTAACCGAGCTTTGACAATACGGTCTTCTGATGCTTCGGGATTCCATTCGCCGAATAACCCGGACGGAATGTCGATGGAAATGACAAAAGCCCCCGATTCATTGATGTAGCGTACCAAAGATGCGAATCCTCCTGTCAAGGGTTCTTTCAACCCGGCTCCGAAGAGGCCGTCTATCACGCAGTCGCCGGAATTGACAACCGGCGGTGTAAATTGGTTGGTTATTTCAAAGAAATCGTTATGACCGGTTCTCCTCAGGCGTTCTCGATTCTGTTCACAATCTGCCGATAAACGATGGTTAGGCATTGTGTTGAAAAGATATACGACGGGTTTATATCCCCGGTCGATTAACAATCGGGCGGTGGCTAATGCATCTCCTCCATTGTTTCCCGGTCCTGCGAAAATATAGATACGTTGGGAAGGAGAAATCGTATTACATATTTCGGAAGTGAGAGCTTCGGCTGCTCGTTCCATTAAATCGATGGAAGATACCGGTTCGTATTCTATGGTTAATCGATCGAGTAGTTTGGTTGACTGGGTCGTAAATATTTTCATCTCAATGGAGTCTTTTGATAAGGTCAAATATAGCGAAAGGTGAGTGCAACGGCAAGCGGAATTTATATTTCCGACTTGACTATGCCGAACCGCATCCTATTTGCAAATATAGTGAGAAAAAAGGAAATGGTGTATTTTGTCGGGTCGAATGATAATCGGGGGGCGATTCTGTAAAAATATAGATTATCGTTTCCAAGTTTTTACGATTTATTATACCTTTGCGAAACATTCAGTATAACACCAATGAACACAAAAATTCAGATTAAAGACCGTTTTTTCACTCCGTATATTTCACGGGACGAAATAGCGGCGGCAGTGGGACGTATCGCTTCGAAAATGAATCAAGACCTGGCCGGTAAGAATCCACTTTTTTTATGTGTGTTGAACGGCGCATTTGTTTTTGCAGCAGATCTTTTTCGTGAAATGACTATCGATTCCGAAATATCGTTTATCCGAATGAAGTCGTACGAGGGTATGCAATCGACCGGAGAGGTGAAGCAAATATATGGGTTACAGCAAGATATCACCGGTCGTACGGTAGTTGTGGTAGAAGATATTGTCGATACGGGTTTTACCATTCAACAGTTATTGCAGCAATTGAACTCTCATAATCCGAAAGAGATAAAGGTCGCCACGTTACTGTTTAAACCCGATTCTTTGAAATGTGATGTGAAGCCCGATTATGTAGCTCTTGAAATACCTCCTGCTTTTATAGTAGGGTATGGTCTCGATTACGATGAGCAGGGGCGTAATTTAAAGGATATTTATGTGGTATCGGAATAAGAAATAAGAGGTTTAATAGGTTAATATAAGGTAAAATGTTGAATGTAGTTATTTTTGGCGCTCCGGGTTCGGGAAAGGGAACTCAGAGCGAGAGAATCATCGAAGAATATGGACTGTTTCATATTTCTACGGGAGATGTATTGCGTGAACAGATAGCCCGGGGTACTGAATTGGGAAAAACCGCCGATTCGTATATTTCTAAGGGGCAGTTGATTCCTGACGAGTTGATGGTGGATATTTTGGCGCATGTGCTCGATTCTCATGAGGAATCCAAGAAAGGGGTTATATTCGACGGCTTTCCTCGGACTATCGCTCAGGCCGAGGCCTTGACTCGGATGCTAGCCGAACGCAATGCCCAAGTAGATGTTGTCTTGGGGCTTGAAGTGGAGGAGGAAGAATTGATCGACCGTTTGTTGAAGCGGGGACAAGTATCGGGTCGTAGCGATGACAATATGGAAACGATACAAAAGCGACTCGATGTGTATCACAATCAGACAAAACCGTTGAAGGATTTTTATCAAAAAGAGAAAAAATATCGCGCTATACAGGGTATGGGTAGTGTCGATGATATTTTCGAATCTATTAAGTCGGTTATATCGGAATTATAATTTCTTGAAAGACCGATAAGATAAGAGAAAAGGGGTACAATTTTGTACCCCTTTTCTCTTGTTTTTTAATCATAGAAAACTCATAACGGCTATACAACAAGGAAGATGACGAAAGTGTAGGCGCCCACATGTGTGTAGTACATGCGTGAAAACGGTGTTGTATACATAAAGTGTGGGTAGCTGCTTGGCTTGTTGCTTGTTGAGGGCAATGCGAGAAGCCCACGTGTGGAATGAGCGATTGTCAGCTTCCCGCGTTTTTTAATGAGTCTTTGTTTTTGTGTTGTATTTAATGCTATACACAGGGGAGCTTGTATAGTTGTAAGATGCCTATGAAACTCATAGGAGAGCTTATCAAAGAGGAAAAGCTATAATAGATAGCATAAGGGGAATAAAAAAAGGGGAGGTAACCTCCCCTTTTCGGATAATCGCTAAAAGATTTATTATTTTACGATTTTGAAAGTTTTTATCGTGTCGCCCGATACGATACGAATAATATAGAGTCCGTTAGATTCGACATGAAGAGTCGCTGTTCCTTGTGCATGACTAATGCTGTTGATAAGGTTTCCAGTAGCATTAAACAGTTCGACCGTACAATCGGTCAAGTTTCCTAATACGACATTGAGCGTACCGTTGTTATTTGTAACAAAGCAGTCGTTACTTTCTATCTGGTCTACGCCGCTTTCGATTTTACCAACGAAGTGAAGGACAATTTTCTGATTCAAAGAACCTTCGGCATTTTTTACTATTCCGGCCGGTATGGTGACGTAATAGTCTACACCGTCTTCCATAGGAATGGGTTGTGGACCTTCCTGATATTCGTCGGCAGGGAATACATTTACTTTTTTACCACTGGCGAATGCCATCCAACCGCCTGCGTTTTCTACCGGTTCTCCGTATAGCTCTTGTCCTTTAACTACTTTTACCGAAGGAAATTGTTCTACAAGAGAGGCATTCTCGGGGAAAGTGATTTCAATAGTCCCGATCGATTCCATTTCGGCGTCGTTGGCCGGGTTGGTACTTTCTTGTAGGAAAATACCTGTATTTGATTCGATGATATTGTCGAATTGGTATCCCCACTCAGAGGATTCGTAGGCCGATTTAAATCCTTTCGGAACATAGACTTTCACTTGTGAGGCATCGATACCATTGAAAGGGTGGTCATAACCTTCGTAATAGTTCAGTGTGGCCGGTTCCGCTCCTAAACAATGTATTTCGGTAAGCGCAGTGCACCCATTGAAGGCATACGACTCAATGGTGCGAATCCCAGAGGGAATCGTTAACGATTGAAGTTTTGTAGATTGAGCGAATGTACCCTCATATACGTTTGTCATGTTTTCTGGGAGAACAACTGTTGTCAGCTGGGTTTTTGCAAAAGCCTGATTACCGAATAATACCAAAGATTCGGGAAAATTGATTTCGGCGAGAGAGGATTCGGAGAATGCGTTATCATCGAAAGCTCGCATCCCTTCGGGTACGATTACTTTTTGAAGAGTGGTATGAGCGAATGCTCCTTCTCCTACACCCAAGCAACCGTCGGCAATCGTGTATTCTGTGGCTGTTGCTTTTAGAGGATACGCCAAGAGGATATTTCCTTTTGCCGAATACAAAACTCCGTTTATGGCTTGACAAGCGGTATTGCCGGTTTCTACTTCAAAAGCTGTGACACCGACATTCGAGAAAGCGGCATTTCCTATTTCGGTTACTCCAACAGGAATTCTTACAGACGAGAGCATTACATCGTTGAGGAAGGCATATTGTCCGATTGTTTTAAGACTTGCCGGAAGATTGATTTCCGTGAGCTTTGCACATTCGCGGAAAGCTCCTTCGTTCAGCGTTTCAACCCCTTCGCCCAATGTTACTTTGGATAAGTTCGGACAGAGTTGGAAGGCGTTGTTACCGATTGTTTTACAACTTCCCGGAATCGTTATTTCGGCCATGCCGGCTTTGTAAAAAGCGCCGTTGCCGATAGATGTAAAATCGCTGGCGAAAGTAATGCTTGTCAATCCTTCGTCGCTGGCAAAACAGCTTTGAGGAATTTCGGTCACTCCGGCGGGAATGGCAAGGCTTTTCAGTTTACGGTTCGATGCCAAGGAATATGCGCCTAATTTTGTGATGTTTTCCGATAAACCGATTTCTTCCAAATCATAATTGTAATAGATGGCATTATTTTTTAGCTCGGTAACGGTATTGGGAAGTTCTATTTTCAGGATGCCCGATGTCCACCGAAAAGCGTACTCCTCGACCGAAGTGACGGTATAGTTTTTCCCCGCATTTTCGACCGTGGAAGGAATAATTACTTCGGTAAGTTTTACCTCACCGGGTTCATAATTTTCGTTTAATCCCGAGACACCTACCGAATTTTCTCCGGTTACGGTGTACTTAATTCTGTTCACTTCGAAAGTAGTAGCTTCTTCTGCTTTTGAAGTGAACCCGCAAAATGCCGCTATTGCGACAAAAAGAGTAACAATTTTCTTCATAATAATTCAAATTATCTAATGAGTATGCCGCAAAGATAATAATATTAATACAATCTGAAACTATTTTCGAACCCGGATAGTGAAAAAGTTCAAAAATAGAAATATTTATTATTCTTATAGAGCCGCGTATTATCGATGTTAACTATTTTATAATCTGTAAAAATCGATTCCCGCTATATTTCATTCCGTTTGGCTTGGGATTTTATAATTTCACTTATTATAGCTATTTTTGCAATATGTGTCCACTTAGGGTTGTTTGCATAATAACTATTTTTGTATCGTTTAATCCAAAAGAAAAATAATAAATCAATTATGGCAGAGTCGAATTTTGTAGACTACGTGAAAATACTTTGTCGTTCGGGTAAGGGCGGAGCCGGTGCTATGCATTTGTACCGGGCCAAATATGTACCTAAGGGTGGTCCTGACGGCGGTGACGGCGGTCGGGGAGGAAATGTTTATTTACGAGCCAATCGTAATTTGTGGACTCTGTTGCATCTGAAATACTCTCGTCACGTACTTGCCGGTAACGGTTCACCCGGTGGGGCGAACAGAAGTTTCGGTAAAGACGGTGAAGATAAGACCATAGAGGTCCCTTGTGGTACGGCGGTTTTCGATGCCAATACGGGCGAGTTTTTATGTGAGGTTACCCAAGACGGCGAGGAGGTGGTTCTTTTGAAAGGCGGCCGTGGCGGTTTGGGAAACTGGCATTTCAAATCGGCGACCAATCAGACCCCAAGATATGCCCAGCCCGGAGAACCGGCCGTGGAGCGCACTGTTATTTTGGAGTTGAAATTGCTTGCCGATATAGGATTGGTTGGATTTCCCAATGCGGGTAAATCGACATTGTTATCTACGATTTCGGCGGCTCGTCCTAAAATAGCCGATTATCCTTTTACTACTCTCGAACCGAATTTGGGTATCGTATCCTATCGAGATAATCGGTCGTTTGTCATGGCCGATATACCCGGAATTATAGAGGGAGCGAGCGAAGGAAAGGGGCTTGGATTGCGTTTCCTCAGGCATGTGGAACGCAATGCCGTATTGTTGTTTATGGTTCCGGCGGATACCGATAGTATTTACAAAGAGTATGATATTTTGCTTCGCGAACTTACCGCTTTCAATCCCGATTTGCAGGATAAACAGCGGGTGCTTGCCGTGACCAAGTGCGATATGCTCGACGACGAGTTGATCGAGGCGATGAAGGACGATTTGCCCGATGTGCCTGTCGTATTTATTTCATCGGTGACGGGACAGGGTATTACCGAGTTGAAAGATGTGTTGTGGCGTGAGTTGAACGATGAGGAAAACCGGGTGATGACACTGACCCATCGTAATCTCGATGAGCGCCATCGGGTCGAGGAGGAAGATAACTTTGATACGGGTTTGGAACGTGACGAAAGTGGCGACGAGTCTGGCGACGATAATTTCGAGGAAGAAGACTGGTAATGGTTTTACACGAGAATAAGGGTTGCAGGTGGTATTCGTTTCCTTCGTTCGATGCACTGCCGGGAGTCGTTACGTTTGTTACGACACGTAACGGAGTCGTTCACGGTGATGTGTATTCTACGGATAATATGGGTGAATACACCGGGGATAATCCCGATAGGGTTATCGCAAATCGACAGAGGCTCTGTCGCTCGTTAGGTATCGATACGTTGATTTCTCCGCGCCAAATTCACGGAACGAAAGTTCTGTCTATAACCGACGAGTTCATTCGGTTGTCTAAACCAGAACAAACAGCTTGTTTAGACGGTGTCGATGCTGTGATGACCGATTGTCCGAGCGTAGCGATAGCTGTGTCGACGGCCGATTGTGTCCCCGTTTTGCTTTATGATGCCGTTCATAGGGCTTGTGCTGCTGTTCATGCCGGGTGGAGAGGCATGGCCGGACATATCGTTCGACGGTCGGTCGATGAGATGGTTAATATGTATGGTACGGTTCCGTCTGATCTGTATGTTGCGGTGGGGCCGTCGATCGGCCCCGACAATTTCGAAGTGGGCGATGAGGTGGTACAAACGTTTGACTCGGAGGGTTTCGATGTAAATCGTATAGCGCATCGTTATCCGTCGGGTCGTTTTCATATCGATTTGTGGGCGGCTGCTGTGGAGGAGTTGACGGTTTGTGGCGTCGATTTGTCCCGTATCGAAGTTGCGGGTATTTGTACACGAGCCCATGATTGGGAGTTTTTTTCGGCTCGCAGCTTGGGATTTCATTCCGGGCGTTTTTTGACGGGTATATATATTTGTCCATAAAAAAGGTTCTTGGAGAGAAAATCCAAGAACCTTGTCGACCGTGTTCATTTCGTTTAGACGATCCGTTCCCCTTTTTTTGTGCTGTCAGTCTCAGCCGGGGTTATTTCAGAGAACCCAATCGGACGGCGTACATTGTTTTTTTACTTCTTTTGGTACGGAGGGGAAGAAGGTGAACCCGGTTTGTTGTTCTATATATTCTACCGATTTGCAATATTCTGTACTAAATGTTTGGGGGTAGTCGTTGCGATGTTCCAACCAGAAACCAATGGTTTTCAGCTCGTCGGAGCCACATTGACCGACGGCTTTTCCCGAGTTCCCGGAACGAGTGCGCAATACCACTTTAAAATAGTGGGTAGGTACGGGACAGATTTTAGAAGCGGGATCGGCGTTGTTTCCATAATATCCGTCGTAAGTAGTCGTATATCCATTTCCAAAGTAACAACCGGTCACTACGTATAAAGTGTCTTGGCACATATTTTCTCGAATTTTCCCTTCGAGAGAAGCCCAAATCCCGCCGTTGAAATCTCCGTTTTGGGGTGTCATATTCGAGGCATAGAATGTTTGGCTGTTCAGTTCGTCGGTTGCCGTACGGTCGGCCGAAGGTATTTGATGCCCGCGTGAATAGTTTTTATAATAGCAGAATGTTTCTCCATAAACTTTGGCCTGATATAACATTTCGATGAGAGGGTCTGCCGCCCAAGCCTCGGTTCTTCCGCTGTTTCCCCGATAACATGAATGGAGCGGGTATGCAACCCACAAAGCGGCGTGTTTCTCTTTATCGAACAGCATAGTATAGTTCCGTACCCTGTGACTGCCGAGCGTGCCGTAGTGAGTGACGACGTAGTCATCGTTTTCGTATGCAGGCAATTCTGCCAACGGATAAACAGTGTTATCGAAAACAATGATTTGCTCCGAGGGTTCTCCGTCGGTCAATCTTATGTCGTCTATGCGCATTTGTGTGGCGCCTGTGGCGGTGAATCTGATACTAAGTGTGCCGGAACTGTTTTGAAGGGAAAACATGCTTGTCGTCAAAGCCCAACTGTTCGTCAGATTTCTGGAATAGTCTATTTCTACCCATGAAGTCCCGTTTCCTATTTCGACCTTCAAGTCGTCGTAATCGAATATCTTGTTTTCTGAACTACCGAATTGCAGGATAAAATCTTTTTCCTGAGCGATGTTAATGTTGTTTATGGAAACGAAGCTGCCGGCTTTGTTGAAGTAGATGTTGTTTTTTCCCGATGCGTAAGGGCGGTAGTCGGAGGGTGGGGCGTAATCCGATGTCCAGTCGCTTCTGACCGATACGCTCATTTGGTCGTATGTCTCGGCTCCGCTACCGGTTCCGTTCGCATTTTTCCAGCCGTCGAATTGGTCGAGGTAAGGCCAGTATGTGTTTTTGACTGCGATCTCTTTGTCGAAATCGTTGTTATATATAATCGTCCGGTCGGGAGTGACGACAGCCGCGGCTCTCGATATAGACACTTCTTTGGAAATCGTTTTTTCTCCATTTGCGGGAATCGTCGAAATCGTGAGTTTACAAGTCTTTCCTTCGGGAGCCTCGGTAATGGATATGGAGGTATCTTCGCTTGTTCCTTCGGTTCTGTTTATTTTCAGTTCCGAATTATCCACTGTTGCTTTCCAGTTCGTATTTGTACTGACGGTTATGATATTCTTCGACGCGTCGGTTTCGTCGAAAGTGAGTGTATGGGGCGAAACGTTTAAATAGATTTCATCGGGAGTCGTTCCGGGAAGTACGGGTTCTTCCTGTTTTCCTTCTTCACAAGAATAGAGAGCCGTAAGAACCAACAAGGCATAGGCGAATGTCTTTTTCATAGATAAAAATATTATTTATGATTCGGAAACAAAAGTAACTTGGAAGAGGAGATGCAAAAGAGCAATGCGTCAAATTTTGAAGTCAAAGCGTCAAAATCATATAGGTAAAATGATAAGGAACGATTTCTTATTATTTACCCGAATGTCTATTGTTTAATGCGTAAAAATCTTATAATCAGAATTGTTGTCGTCGAAATTCCGATGGGGTCACTCCTTCCTTTTTGCGGAAAAAGGTCGAGAATTGTCCCACGCATTCGAAATTCAGTTCAAATGCGATTTCTGCAATGGAGAGATTGGACGAGGACAGTAATTCTTTGGCACGAGCCAGTTTCAGTTGTTGCTGATATTGTCCGGGAGAAATTCCGCTATACCGTTTAAATTCCCGGCGAAACAGAGAATATCCTACACCTAATCGGGCTGCAATGGTTTCGGGAGACAAGTTCCCGGTTTGTTCTTCCTTCATCATGATTCTGGCTCTGTTGATGATGTCGATCATGTGATCGTCGTTAAACGAGCGATTCAAATCTTTGTAGTACACGCTTCCTAACAAATGTAAGACTATACTCGATACGATTTGTTGAAATCCTGCTTTCTCGCGTTCGGCCTTGTCCATGATTTCGTGATAAAGGTCTATGATTTTATCGTCTGTTCCTATTTTGAACAGACAGTGCGACGGGGTGAAGAAGCCGCTTTTTACCCGGTTGTCGATATGGAATCCTCTGAACCCTACCCAATGTTCGTCCCAGCCGGTTCGGGCATCGGGGTAATATTTGTGCCATTCTCCCGGGAAGAGCAACAGCATGGTTCCGGCTTCTATGTGTGTCTTCGGACAGGACCGGCTGGAAAAATAGCCTTCTCCTCTAGTAATGTAAACCAATTGATATTCGTTGAGGGTGCGTTTGCCTTCGTTCTTGAAATTGTAGTTATCCGGGTGTTTCGACAACGGGTAGGCATGATTCGGCGAAACGTATTGATAGCCTACCGTCGTAATGACGATACCCCATTCTTCGTCCCGAGCATTTACTCTCAGGTATTTTAAAGCATCCGATTTTTTCTCTTCCGTATTCATAGTAGCCCAAATATAGGATTTCTTTTCGGAATATCAAAATAGAAAGTTTTTGTATCAAAAACATCAGTCGAATCTATTTCTCTGATTCTATTTTTGTTTCGTAAATTATAAAATATCTTGTTTTTACATGAAAGACACTGCATGTATAGCCATAGATTTGGGAGCTACGAGCGGTCGTGTCATTTTGGCAAAAATGAAACACGGAAGGTTGGAGACGGAAATTCTCAACCGATTTCCCAATGTGATTAAAGAGATTGATGGACGTTGTTATTGGGATATTTATTCTCTGTTCGATTCTATCAAAGAAGGTCTGAACATGGCGGCTTCCCGACGGATTGCAATCGATTCTATCGGAGTCGACACATGGGGTGTCGATTTTGTCTGTGTTCGGCCCGACGGTTCGTTCGTTTCGTTGCCCCGTGCATATCGTGACCCATATACCGAGGGCGTTCCCGAACAATATTTCCGACATATCCCCCGGGAAGAGGTTTATCGTTTGACTGGTATACAGTTTATGAATTTCAATTCGCTATTCCAGCTTTATGCGATGCATCTCGAAGGCAGTATCGATATAGACGGGGTACGCAGTATCTTGTTTATGCCCGATGCCATCTCTTATCTGCTCACCGGAAAAGAGGTGTGTGAATATACTATATTGTCGACCTCCCAATTGATGAATCCCGAAACTTGCCGGATAGAAGAACGGTTGTTGGAACCTTTGCAGATTCCGGTAGAAAAATTTCCTCCGGTCGTTATGCCAGGCCGGATAATCGGGAACTTGCGGGACGATGTAGCGGCCGAAACCAGATTGTCGGCTATTCCCGTTGTAGCTGTCGCCGGTCACGATACGGCATCGGCGGTGGCGGCCGTGCCGGCATCGGGAAGGAATTTCGCTTATCTCAGCTCCGGCACTTGGTCGTTGATGGGTATAGAATCGGAAAAGCCGATTGTCACCGACGAGGCTTATCGAATGAATTTCACGAACGAGGGCGGTATTGACGGGACTACCCGTTTTCTGAAAAATATCACCGGATTGTGGCTTTTGGAACAGTGCCTGAAAGCGTGGAAAAATAAATCGGGTGTGACTTATTCCTATCCGCAAATCGTGGAAATGGCACAGTCCGTTGCCACGAACGAGAGTTATGTCGATCCCGATGATGCGACCTTTTCCAATCCCGTTTCCATGCCGGAGGCTATTGCGGATTATTGCAAGTCTCATCACATGGCCGTACCGCGAACGCATGCCGAGTATGTGCGGTGCATATTCGAGAGTCTTGCTTTGAAGTATCGCTTTGTTTTGACCCGCTTGCAGACGGTGGCATCTTTTCCTATCGAATGTCTGCATATTATCGGCGGCGGTTCGCAAAACGATTTGTTGAACCGTTTTACGGCAAATGCTATCGGACTTCCTGTGATTGCCGGGCCTTCCGAGGCGACGGCATTGGGTAATGTGTTGGTACAGTTGCGGGCTTTGGGTGTGGTAGCCGATCGGGATTCCATGCGTCGATTGGCTGCCGGAGCGGTCTCGTTACAGCGTTATGAACCGTGTGATACCGAACTGTGGAACGAGAAATACGTGATTTTCAAGAAGAAATGTAATTTATTATAAATAGAAAGGAGAATATCATGAAGAATGAACAAGCCGTGAAGGCGGCTTTCGAGTATGCAGCCGAACGTTATGCCGCCATAGGCGTAGACGTGAACGAAGTGTTGAAAAAAATGCAGGGAATATCTTTGTCGCTGCATTGCTGGCAGACCGACGATGTTTCGGGATTTGAAAATCCCGACGGCGAATTGACCGGCGGAATACAGGCTACGGGAAATTATCCCGGTAAAGCTCGCAATATCGACGAAGTGCGTGCCGATTTGCTTAAAGTGAAATCTTTGTTGCCCGGTTCGCATCGCATCAATTTGCACGAGGTGTATGGCGATTTCGGCGGTAAGAGGGTCGATCGAGACGAGGTTACTCCCGATCACTTTACCAGTTGGATGCAATGGGCCAAAGAGAACGGATTGAAGCTCGATTTTAATTCCACTTCGTTTTCCCACCCTAAAAGCGGCATGCTTACACTTGCCAATCCCGACGATTCGATTCGTGAATTTTGGGTAGAACATACTCGTCGTTGCCGGTGGATCGCCGACGAGATGGGAAAATATCAGAACGATCCTTGTATCATGAATCTTTGGATTCACGACGGTTCCAAAGATACGACCGTCAACAGGCTCTATTATCGTCAGTTGTTGGAACAGTCTCTCGACCGTATTTTCGCTACCGAGTACCGGCACATGAAAGATTGTATCGAAGCCAAACTTTTCGGTATCGGAGCCGAGAGTTATACCGTGGGGTCGTATGATTTTTATTTGGGTTACGGCGTGAAGCACAATAAGATCGTGACTCTCGATACCGGTCATTTCCATTTGACCGAAAGTATCGCCGACAAGATTTCCTCGTTGCTGTTGTTTACGCCCGAAATCATGTTGCATGTGAGTCGCCCCATTCGTTGGGATTCCGACCACGTGACGATTATGAACGACGACACGCTCGACTTGGCTCATGAAGTGGTTCGTTGTGATGCCCTTTCGAGAGTGCACATCGGTCTCGATTATTTCGATGCTTCTATCAACCGTATCGGGGCTTATGTCATTGGGTCGCGGGCTACACAGAAGTGTTTCTTGCAAGCGTTGCTCGAACCGCTTGCCTTGTTGCGCAAATATGAGGCCGAAGGGCGTTTCTTCGAACGTCTCGCTTTGCTCGAAGAGTGCAAGAGCCTGCCGTGGAATGCTGTTTGGGATTACTTCTGCCTGACGAACGATGTGCCCGTGGGTGAAGATTATATCGCCGACATCGAGGCTTATGAGAAAAATGTGACTTCCAAACGCCAGTAACGAGCCATGAATATTCTCATAGGATTATTGATTATTGCCGTGGGGAGTTTCGGCCAGTCGAGCTCTTATGTGCCTATCAAGAAAGTGAAATCTTGGAGCTGGGAGAGTTTCTGGCTTGTGCAGGGGATTTTCGCCTGGTTGGTGTTCCCCTTGTTGGGTGCGTTTCTGGCGGTTCCGACGGGTCATAGTCTCGGGGAACTCTACTCCGAGGGTATTCCGTTCATGTCTGTCTTGTACGGTGTGCTGTGGGGAGTGGGCGGATTGACTTTCGGGTTGAGTATGCGCTATCTCGGTGTCGCCCTCGGACAGTCTATTTCGTTGGGTACTTGTGCGGCTTTCGGTACATTGCTTCCGGCTTTGTTTGCGGGAACGAATCTGTTTCGCGGCGAAGGTCTCGTCTTGTTGGCCGGGGTGTGCATTACGTTGGCCGGTATTGCGGTGATCGGTTATGCAGGTAGTTTGAAGGCTCGGAATATGAGCGATGAGGAGAAGCAGAAAGCTATACGCGATTTCGCTTTTACCAAAGGGATTTCGGTCGCCTTGCTCGCCGGTATGATGAGTGCCTGTTTCAGTCTCGGACTCGAAGCCGGAGCCGAAGTGCAGCAGACGGCATTGGCGTTGGGTGCGTCTGACTTGTTCGCCCTTAACCCGGTGATCCTGTTGGTTACATTAGGCGGTTTTTGCACCAATGCGGCGTATTGCCTGTGGCAGAATATCAAGAATCGTACCGGCAGGGAGTATTTCTCGGTATCGGTATCGACAGGAGTCAATAACTTATTGTTTTGCGCTTTGGCGGGTTTGCTTTGGTATTCTCAATTCTTCGGGTTGGGCATGGGAAAAAGTTTCTTCACCGGTTCGCCGGTCATGCTGGCTTTCTCGTGGAGCATATTGATGTCGCTGAATGTTATTTTCAGCAACGTGTGGGGAATTTTGTTGAAAGAGTGGAATGGGGTAGGACGGCGGACCGTAACCGTATTGATCGCTGGGTTGCTGATTCTTATCTTCTCGACGGTTTTCCCCAATTTGGTAAACAGTAATTTATAATGAAATAAAAGAGATGAAACTGATTAAAAACGATAAACTCGAATGCCAGATCGCCGATGTCGCCGAAGTGGCCGGTTATTTGTGGCAACGAGGGTGGGCCGAACGAAACGGCGGAAATATTTCGGTGAACGTTACGGATTTATTGACCGATGAAGAGAAGGCATTGCCTGCCATTTCCGAGCGATACCCGTTACCCAAAGTGATGAATGCATTGAAAGGGAATTTCTTTTTGGTGACAGGTACGAACCGGCGTATGCGTTATGTCGCTTCGCACCCGATGGAAAATATGGCGGTGATCCGTATTTCCGATACGGGAGATTGGTATGAAATTATCGCCGATAATCCGGTACGGCCTACGTCGGAACTTCCTTCGCATCTCTCGATGCACGACTATTTGAAAGGCCGTGGCATCGACAATAAGGTCGTGTTGCATACTCACCCCACCGATTTGGTGGCGATGACCCATAACCGAGCGTTCTTACAGCCCGATGTACTGGGAAAACTGTTGTGGTCCATGATTCCCGAAACGCGGGTTATCGTACCCAAAGGTTTGGGTATCGTGCCTTATAAGTTGCCCGGTTCGCTCGAACTGGCCGATGCCACTATCCGGTTGCTCGATCGTTACGATGTGGTTATGTGGGAGAAGCATGGAGCATTGGCTGTCGGTGGCGATGTGATCGAGTGTTTCGATATGATCGATACGCTGTCTAAATCGGCGCAGATTTATTTGCAGGCTCGTGCGATGGGATTCGAGCCCGAAGGTCTGACCAACGAACAATCCGAGGAGCTTCGCAAGGCGTTCCGTTTGGTGTGAAAATTTGGTTTCATATCGTTGGTGAAGGGCCTGCTTGCGTCGTGTGAAGCAGGTCTTTTCTTTGTTAATATGGAATTTAAGATTCGGAGATAAATAAAAGGGGCGGGAATAACATTCCCGCCCCTTTTGTTTCCTTTCGATTTGAGGTTTATGCAATGATTAGTTCTATTCCTGCTTCCTCTATGCTTTTCGCTACCGATGGCGAAATACCCGAGTCGGTGATGATGACATCGACTTGGTCGAGTGTGCAGATTTTCCCGAATCCTCTTTTCCCGAATTTGGAAGAGTCGGCAAGGACGATCGTTCGTAGTGAGGCTGCGATCATACGTTGGTTGAGCCGGGCTTCGTCTATGTTCGAGGTCGTCAGCCCGAAATCGAGGTCTATACCGTCTACTCCCATAAATAGTTTGGAACAAGTAAGATTGTCGAATGCCTGTGCGGCTAAATCGCCGATGACCGAGAAAGAACTTTTACGCAATGTTCCGCCGAGCTGTATCACATGAATGTGCTCGAAACGGTTGAGCAAAGTAGAGACATTGAGCGAAGCCGTGACGACTGTCAGGTTTAGATCGTCTGTAATTTCTTCGGCGAATGCATACACTGTGCTTCCCGAGGCGACGATAATCGAGTCGTTCGGATCGAGCAGACGAATGGCTGTATGGGCGATACGCCGTTTGGCATCGCTGTTTATTCGCTCTTTAATATGTATATTGATATCTGCCGTGTGAGGGTTTACTGGACTGGCGCTTCCATGTGTACGAAATAGCAATTTCTTTTCTTCCAGTAATTTCAAGTCTTTTCGTATCGTTACAGGTGTCACGTCCAATTCGCGGGCGATATCTAAAACTTTCACGAACCCTTGCGTATTGAGCTTGTCAAGAATGTGTTTGTGTCTTTCGGCTATACTAAGCATAATAATATTATAATATTTGTTCCATACAAATGTAAAATTTATTTGAATAATGCACAAATAATATTGAGAATTTATTTTGAAAACGAAATGAAATATTATTGAAAAGAAAACGAAACGAAAAATTTTTACATTTTTTCTTGGTTTGTACTTGCTTTTTTACTTTCTTTGTCACATAAAAAGAAAGTAATCGCAAGATTTAATAAGAAATCAAAAATCGAAAGATAAGAAAATGAAACGTGAAGGCTTGATAAAACAGATGGCCGAAGAAAAGAGACCATGGGATTTATTGATAATAGGTGGCGGTGCTACGGGCTTGGGCGTGGCGGTGGATGCTTCGAGTCGGGGATACCGTGTCCTATTGGTAGAACAACACGATTTTGCAAAAGCGACTTCTAGCCGAAGCACGAAGCTGGTACATGGAGGGGTTCGCTATTTGCAACAAGGCGATGTATCCATGGTTGTGGAAGCGTTGCATGAGCGTGGTCGCTTATGGCGCAATGCCCCCCATTTGGTAAAGGATATGCGTTTCATTATCGGCAACTATCGTTGGTGGGAACGTCCTTTTTATACCATCGGGTTGTGTTGTTACGATTTGTTGGCCGGGCGGTTGGGCTTGGGACGGTCTTTGCCTTTGTCCAAGAAACAGACCTTGAAGGAGTTGCCGGGATTGCTGCACGATCATTTGCGTGGAGGCGTGGTTTACCACGACGGGCAATTCGACGATTCGAGAATGGCGATTACATTGATGCAGAGTGCTCATGACCACGGTGCGATATGCATCAATTATATGAAAGTAACGTCTTTGATTAAGAATGATTCCGGGAAAATTTGCGGGGCGGCTTTGGAAGATACTCTCGAAGGCGGAACGTATGAAGTAAATGTAAAAGGGGTAGTGAACGCTACCGGTGTTTATGTGGACGATATCATGCAAATGGATAAGCTGGAGAGTCGCAAGAAAGTACGTCCCAGTCAGGGAGTGCATATTGTAGTCGATGCCGCTTTCTTGGGAGGAAATTCGGCTTTGATGATACCGAAGACAAGGGACGGACGAGTATTGTTCGGTGTACCGTGGCATGGAAAGGCCGTATTGGGAACTACCGATACGCCATTGAATGAAAATTCATTAGAACCGAAGCCTTTGGACGAGGAAATAGATTTTATTCTCGATCAGGCGGGACAGTATCTGACCCGTAAACCGAAACGCAGCGATGTATTGTCTGTGTTCGCCGGATTGCGGCCGTTGGCTGCTCCTACGCATAGCGATTCCAAAAAGACCAAAGAAATTTCGCGGAATCATAAAATATATGTTTCCGATTCGGGAATGCTTACGATAACCGGAGGGAAATGGACCACTTATCGTCAGATGGCCGAAGAAGCGGTGAATAAAGTAGCTGCTTTGATCGGTTTGGAACCGAGGGTTTGTGTGACTCGTAAAATGCAATTACATGGTTACCGGGAAGAAGTGGACCGTTCGGTTTGGGATTATGTGTACGGTAGCGATGCCGACCAAATCGCAGCATTGATAGAAAACGATGCCTCGTTGGGAGAGTTGCTTCATATCGGATATACTTTCCGGGTAGCTCATGTTATTTGGGCTGTGCGGGAGGAGATGGCTCAAACGGTGGAAGATGTATTGGCACGACGTGTTCGGGCGCTCTTTATGGATGCTCGGGCTGCGATGGAAATGGCTCCTCGTGTAGCGGCTATTATGGCTCGTGAAATGGGAAAAGATAAAAATTGGGAAACGGAACAAGTTAAAAATTTTATCAGTCTGGCAAAAAATTATATTTTAGCCTGATTTTTTAGAGAGAGGATAGCGTATGTTGAAGTTATTCCGACCGGCTCCGGTTATCTATCGATCCGCTTCCCAAAGAGCGGGTGGACAAGGAGTATAAGAAGTTAAGATTACAGGTCTTTCTCGGTATATTTATCGGGTATGCAGGTTATTATCTGGTACGTAAAAATTTTTCGATTGCCATGCCTGCCCTCGAACAGATGGGTTTCGATAAGGCCGATTTAGGTTGGGCTTTGTCTGCCGTTTCGATAGCTTATGGTATCAGTAAGTTCGTGATGGGTACAGTTTCCGACCATAGCAATGCTCGTGTGTTCATACCTTTGGGATTGATAGCTTCGGCAGTGATTATGACTGTTATGGGTCTTATCCCGTGGACGGTCAGTTCGCTTTCTATCATGCTTATGTTCTGCATCTTATTTGTGAATGGTTGGGTGCAAGGTATGGGTTGGCCTCCGTGTGGCCGGGTGATGGTTCACTGGTTTTCTGTCCGGGAACGAGGCGTAAAGATGTCTATATGGAATATCGCTCATAATATAGGAGGTGCTCTTATGGCTCCTTTGGCGGTTTTCGGTATTACCATTTTCGGAGTCTGGGGCGGAGCCTTCTATTTCCCGGCTATGGTTGCCGTAGTCATTGCTGTGATTGCCTATTTACTGGTGCGTGATACGCCTCAATCCTGTGGATTACCGCCTATCGAACTGTATAAGCCGGAAGAGTGTACTCAGGCATATTCCTCCGAACAGGAAAAGGAACTCTCTACCAAAGATATTCTGTTCGGGCATGTTTTCAATAATAAGCTTTTGTGGATTATCGCTTTTGCCAATGCGTTTATCTATTTTGTACGTTATGGTGTGTTAGATTGGGCGCCGATGTATCTCGAACAGGTGAAGCACATGGATTTGGCGAATAGCAGTTGGTCTTATTTTGCGTTCGAAATAGCCGGTATTTTCGGAACTATACTTTGCGGTTGGCTTTCCGATAAAGTTTTTAGAGGCCGTCGTGCTCCGGTTACTATTATTTATATGTTGCTGGTCATGCTGGCGGTTTATGTTTATTGGAATAGCGCTTCGGCGATGGTAACCAACGTAGCTATGGCCGCGATAGGATTTCTCATCTACGGCCCGGTAATGTTGATAGGAGTTTCGGCTTTGGATTTGGTTCCTAAAAAAGCGGCTGGTACGGCTGCCGGTTTCACGGGGTTGTTCGGCTATTTGCTGGGATCGGCCGTGTTTGCCAATATCGGTATGGGATACATTTTCGAGCATTTCGGTTGGGACGGAGGGTTTATTCTGTTGCTATCCGCTTGTGCCGTAACTGTTGTGTTAATGTTGTTTTGTAAAGAGAATCGGTTGTAAATAGTTAAAAGATAGTTTGTTAAAGGAATGAATTTTTCATTCCTTATAATAATATATAGAAACTTCTAATTTAATAAGAACCATAAATCAAAAAAATTATGAATTTACTAACGAACACACTGCACAGGAGATGGTCTTGTTTACTCTTGATTATCGCCTTTATGTCTGGTTTCCAGATGTTTGCACAGTCCGTAGGAGCCAGTAATCAGTTGACTGGTAGGGTCTTAGATGAATATGACCAACCGATTATCGGGGCTGTTGTTAAAGTTTCGGGTACCTCTATCGGTCGTTCGACCGATGCCGACGGTGCTTTTACTGTGAAAGACATACCTGCCAATGCAACGTTGGAGGTTTCGTATGTCGGTTATGAAAAACAGAGTATTCCTGTCAACGGGAAAAACTTTGTTCTGGTTAAATTAAAAGAATCCAATCAATTACTGAATGAAGTGGTTGTAGTGGGGTATGGTACGCAGAAAAAAGTCAATTTGACCGGAGCTGTGGGAACCATCAGTGCCAAAGAAATCAATGCTCGTCCGGTAAGTAACGTCGCCATGGCATTGCAGGGAGCCGATCCTTCGATGAACTTGAAGATGTCTTCCGGGCGTTCCAGTAGCGGATATAATTTGAATATTCGCGGTGAATCGTCTATATCGACGTCAAACACACCGCTGATTATGGTCGATGGAGTAGTGACCGAGCTGAATATGGTCAATCCCAACGATATCGAGTCGGTTTCTATTTTGAAAGATGCTTCGGCAGCTTCTATTTACGGTGCGACGGCTTCGAAGGGTGTGATTTTGATTACCACTAAGACCGGTTCAGATGTTGCCGGAAAGGCCAGTATAAGTTTTAACGGACGTTTCGGTTGGTCGCAAAACACGACATCGACCGATTATATGACTACGGGCTACGATCAGGTAAGTTTGGTCGATAAGGCCTATTATTCGCAATATGCGACCAATTTTACCAACTATACCGAAGAGGAAATGCAAATGCTGTATGAGCGTCGCAACGACAAGACCGAGCATCCCGATCGTCCGTGGATCGTTTTGCAGGACGACGGTTCGTATCGCTATTATGCCAACTTCGACTGGTACAACTATCTGTTCCGTAAAACTCGTCCCCAACAGGAATATAATCTTTCGGTGAGAGGCGGTAACGATAAGGTGAAATATTATGTGAGCGGTCGTTATAATCGTGAGGAGGGTATTTTCAATATCAACCCAGATACTTATGACACTTATTCTACAAGAGCGAAACTCGATGTGAAAATCAAGCCGTGGTTGCGCTATTCGACCAATATGAACTTTTTCTCCTCTTCTTATAAATACAGCGGTTTGTCGACCATAGACAATACGTTGATGGAGGTGGATAAAACCTTGATGTCATCGTGGCCAGCCAAGACTCCCGAAGGTAAGGCTATTTATGCCGAGACGCATGCCAATACTACCATTTCCTCCCTATTTGGTGGATAATCGCGCGCGCCATGCTAACAATCAAAAGTATATAATTATAGGAAACCGTTTCGATATCGATATTTTCAAGGATTTGGTATTGACGGTAGATTATAGCTACAAATTTCGTGGCCGTTTGAATAAAGTTCGGAACCATAATTTGCACTATTCCAATAAACAGGGTGAGGAAAAAACAATTATTACCGGTAACTTCAAGGATTATTATCGGGAAAATCATTATGAGACGAACGAGCATAACTTGAATGTGTATGGAACTTATACTCACACATGGAACAAGGCGCATAACTTTACGGCATTGGCCGGTTATCAATATCGAGGTGCACGAGATACTTATCTGAGATTGGAACAGTTGGCACTATTGAGCGAGAATTTGTCGACTTTTGCCAATGCGACGGGTGAGATAACCCGTAGTCAGACAATTTCGGAATGGCGTAACAGCGGCTTTTTCGGTCGGGTGAACTACGATTATAAGAGCCGTTATCTCTTGGAAGTGAGCGCCCGTTACGATGGCACTTCCCGTTTCCGTAGCGATCACCGTTGGGTGTTCGTGCCTTCTGCATCCGCCGGTTGGCGTATCAGCGAGGAGAATTTTTGGGAACCTATCAGAGACGTAGTGGATAATACGAAAATACGTCTTTCTTACGGTAAATTGGGTAATCAGAATACCGATGATACTTATGCCTATTTGGAGGAAATAGTAACGGGACAAACCCTTAATTATACGCTTGATGGAACTTCTAAATTACAATATTCCAAACCTTCCGATCCAAAGACCAGTTATCTTACGTGGGAGACGATCGCTACGTGGAATATAGGTTTGGATATGTCGTTCCTCAATAACCGATTGACTTTCACAGGCGACTATTTTATTCGTAATACCGAAGGTATGTTGGCCGATTCGTATGAGTTGCCCGGAGTATTCGGAGCTAAGACACCGGACGAGAATTGTGCGGATTTACGTACTAACGGTTGGGAACTTTATTTAGGCTGGAACGATTCGTTCGCTTTGATGGGCAAACGCTTTAATTATACGGTATCGGCTACTTTGGGCGATAACAAGACGGTATTTACCAAATTCAATAATCCTGAGAAAAATTTGTCTAACCATTATGAAGGTAAAGTATGGGGTGAAATTTGGGGATATCGGGTAGACGGTTTGTTTGCTTCGGACGAGGAGGCCGCCGAATATACCTCGAAAATCAATCAAGATGCTGTAAATGAACGTATCCTGACCGATAAGGTAGATCCCTATTATCGCGCAGGAGATTTGAAATTCCGTGATTTGGACGGAGACAATGTTATTTCTAAGGGTGACGATACGGCGTATGATGCAGGCGATAGAGAGATTATCGGTAACGAGACACCTCGTTATATGTATAGCTTCCGTTTGGGAGCCGACTGGAACGGTTTCGATTTAGGTATCTTCTTCCAGGGAGTAGGTAAAAGAGATTGGTATCCAAGTCATCTCTCCACCGGTTTCTGGGGGCCTTATTCCCGGGCATTCACGAGTTTTATTCCTGCGAATTTCATGGATCAATGCTGGTCCGAAGAGAATCCCGGTGGGTATTTGCCCCGTTTCCGCGGTTACCAGACTTTTGCCAGCAGTCAACTGGGTGTGGCGAACGACCGCTATTTGCAGGATGCATCGTATATCCGTTTGAAAAACCTGACGGTGGGTTATACGCTGCCGGTTTTGAAAAAGGTCTTTACCAAACTGCGTGTCTATTTTACCGGTGAGAACCTTTGGTACTGGTCGCCGATGAAAAAATATACCAAGTATATCGATCCGGAAGCTGCCGGAGGAAACGGTAACACGGGTATGGCTTATAACTATTCGAGAAATTTCTCGGTGGGTGTGGACATTACATTTTAACGATTAAAAACAGAACGACAATGAAAAAGTATTTATATATATTCTGTACGTTGACCGGGGCTGCTTTGATGGGTTGTACCGATTTGGACTTGATTCCAGAGGATACGATGGCTCCCGAAAATTATTTCTCGAGCGAAGAGGAGTTGCGCCAATATACCAATGCCTATTATGGCATGCTTCCCGGAGCCGATGCCTTGAATGACATCTGTGCCGACGATGTCATCAAAAACATCTTGGATAACGAAATTTTGGGAAACCGTTATCCGGCTACCGAAAGTGCTTGGGATTGGGACGATTTGCGTGTGATCAATTACTATTTTGAGAATAGTGGGGCTTGTAAAGACCAAAACGCACGTAGACATTATGACGGTTTTTCATACTTTATGCGTGCTTACTTCTATTTCACGAAAGTCCAACGTTACGGCGATGTGCCTTATTACGACGAAGTAATCGGATCGAAAGATGAAGAACTGTTGTATAAACCCCGTGATTCTCGTAAATATGTGATGCAGAAGGTTGTGGAAGATTTGGATAGTGCTATATACATGTTGCCCGAGACGAAGACTCCGTATGAAGTGAACAAATGGACGGCTTTGGCATTGAAATCCCGCGCTACATTGTTCGAAGGAACGTTCCGTAAATATCACAATTTGGGCGATTGGGAAGAAATGCTGCAACAATCGGCAGCCGCTTCGTTGGAATTGATTCAAAAAGGAGGATTCTCGCTTTATAAGACAGGTTCTACTCCATATCGCGATTTGTTCGCTCGTCTCGATGCTCCTGCCGAGGAAATCATCTTGGGGCGTCGTTACAGTACAGAGCTTTCTATCTTGCATAATTCTCAGTGCAATTCGATGGCAGGTAATCAACGGGTGTCATTCACCAAACGTTTCGTAGATCATTATTTGATGGCCGACGGTTCTCGTTACACCGATAAGCCCGGGCATGAAAAGAACGAGTTCGTAGCCGAAGTGACCGGCCGCGATCCCCGTTTGTCTCAGACGATTTTGACTCCCGGTTACGTACAGAAAGGCACGACGAAGGAGATGATCAATACCTTGTCTAAATATACGTTGACCGGTTATCAATATATCAAATATGTGATGGAACCAAAATACGACCAATCCAACAAATCGCCGATGTATTTCCCGTTGTTCCGTTTGGCGGAAGTTTATCTGAACTACGCCGAAGCTAAGGCCGAATTGGGAACGTTGACGCAGGACGATTTGGATATTTCGGTCAATCTGTTACGTGATCGGGTAGGAATGGAAGATGCTCATATCGATATGGACGAGGCGAATGCCAATCCTGATCCTTATTTGATGGCCGATGTGACCGGTTATCCCAATGTGACGAAAAGTGCGATGACCGGTGTGATTTTGGAAATACGCCGCGAACGCACGGTAGAGCTTTGTCTCGAAGGTTTCCGTTTGTTCGATATAATTCGTTGGAAAGAGGGTAAACAGCTTACCAACGAGTATCATGGTGTCTATTTCCCCGGAGAAGGTAAGTACGACTTGAACGGAGACGGAAAGATGGAAACAGCTATTTACAAGGATCAGGCTCCGTCGGGTTTGGGATTGACCAAATACAAATTGGGTGTGGATTTCTTCCTGACCAACGACACCGAAGGATATATGTGGCCTCACAAAGATGTGAAACGGACTTGGAATGAGGAACGTGATTATCTGTGGCCGATACCGACTGAAGAACGTGTATTGAACCATAACTTGACTCAAAACCCGGGTTGGGAAGACGGCTTGTCTTATTAAACTATTTTGGGGAGAATGGAGATGACTATCTCTGTTCTCCTCGTTAAAAATAAATATTTACCAATAATCTAATCTAAAAAAAAGTGGTTATGAAAAGAAAATTGACTTTTTGTCTGCTTGTTGCAGGGTTTATGTTGGCGACAGCACCCAGTGCGTTTGCCACGACGTATTTTATAAAAGTTGACGGTTCTGACGACACGGACGGTTCGTCGTGGGAACAAGCGATTAGTTATGACTATTTTGCCGAGAATATGGAACAAGGGAATTTCGCCGATGGCGATGTCTTTTGTTTTGCCGGTGGAGTGTATAAATTGTCCTCTCCCGATTTCGACAAATATTTAGCTATTAATCGAAGTGTGACTCTTTTGGGCGGTTTTGACCCTGCCAGTACGGGTACGAATACAGATATTACGTATCCTTCTCCTTATGAAACTGTCATTTCAGGGGCTATCGAGAGCGATGTAGCAGCTGTTCCCGGTAACCGTACTCACTTGTGGTATATGCAGAGACGTGAGGAAATAGACGGGGTGGATACGAAAACGAGATTGAATATTACCGTAAAAGGATTCACATTCAAACACGCTTTCCGCAACTACGATAGCGCCAGCAGTTATAAAGGGGCGGTGATGGTATTCAATACCGATTTGGATATGCAATGGTGTAACTTTATTCAAAATGGAGCCGCCTTTATCGGAACATCTGGTTTGACACTTATTGCTTCTGATGCAAATGTCTCTGATTGTGTTTTTTCAGAAAACTTTTCTAGTGAGAAGGGTACTGCCTTAGGATTGTTTACAAGCTCGACTTATGCAGGAGATGAATATCTGACGCAAGCCGTGGTTCAACGCTGTCAGTTTACCGATAATTATTTTACGACCGACTATTATCCTGAATCTGAATGTGGTGAAGACGGCAAACCGGCTTATACCAATAAACTTCGCGGATCGGCGATCTTTTTGGGTAGCAGTGACGAGCGTGTCCGCCTCTATTTGGTGAACAGTTTGGTTGCCGATAACTATACCGAAGGATTCGGTGTCATAATGGGCTACCCCGGAACGACGATGTGTATGATTTCCAATACGATTGCTAATAAAGATTATACCGCTGAACAAGAAGCTCGTACGGTTGGTAGTAATAACAATGGCACTAAGGATGTCGGTCGCGGTTTGGGTGTGATGAGTTATGGCGGTTTCAATTATATGGCGAATAATTACGTTGTAAACGGTGTTTTGGGCGAAGCAGCTCCTTCGAATACAGCTATATTGTTGAGCCGTAATAGTCCTGCTCGTCCGGGTACATGGAACAGTGGTGGTTATAATATTTCGGGTACGGCATGGTATTGTACCACTTGGGCTACTCCGAGAGATCGTACGCAAACTCCCGAAATTCAAGCGACATCACTTTTGTATCTGAGTGGCAACGACAAGGAAACATATACCTATGCCGATATATTCGGAGAGACTACTTTCGGTGATAATGGGGGAAATACACAAACGCTGGTTCCGGCTACCCGTATGTCGAGTTTGACTCTCGATGAACTGAACGCTTTAAAAACCGAATGGAGCTTGCCGGAGAATATCGATTTGACCGTTGACCAACGCGGTTACAAACGCGCTGCTACTACTTGTGTGGGAGCTTATGACGGTGATGCTACATCGGGTATTACAGACCTGACGAATGTTAGCAAGGTTTCGGTAAGCACGTTGGGTAACGGTATATTCCAAGTGAATGGGGCAGATACCGACGTGACGGTTTACAATTTGAGCGGTAATGTCGTGAAAGTTGTACCGGCTAATGAAGTAATCGATTTGTCCTCTGCTGCTAAGGGAGTTTATATTATGACTGTGGGTGGACAGGCATTCAAAGTGATTAAATAACATCTCAATTAAGTAGTTTTTTCATCTGGTATGCTGCCGGAAAGAGCTCCGGCAGCATATTTTCACATTCTCATTACCTTTTTTCTTAATAATAAGTTTGATGTCGTACTATGAAATTGAAAATTTGTTTATGGCTGGTTTTATGGTTAACGGTATGCAATTCATACGCTTCCGTTACGTGGAAAGTTTGGAATACGGACTATCGGGTAGATACTACGTTTCATGCTAAAATAGGTCCCGGGACTACGCAGACATCATTGTTATTGACGGGACCCGATACGACATTGACGGTTTTTTATTTGACGGTAGATCTTACCGATCCTTATGTGGATATAAGGACAGTGTGCGCTACGGATCATTTAGCCGGTGCTCAAACTGTTACACAGATGGCGGAAAGTCATAGTGTGGAGGGCGAAAGTCTTTATTTTGCGGGAATCAACGGTGGCTTTTTTGCGATGTCGGGGACTGCGAACGACGGAAAAACCAGTATTGTCGGTAGGCCGCATCATGCGTCGGTCGCCGAAGGTGAAATTTATAGGACATCTACATCGGCGATATGCCGTCATTTTGGAATTACGTCCGATAAAGTACCGTACCTTAGCAATGCTTCGGTCGATTTTACCGGGACGATTACTACGGCAACCGATTCATATGCAATATCGGGAGTAAATGTTAACGCCGGAAACAATAAAATTATTCTCTATACCGATAAAATGCCGGGGCAAGTGACGCAGGTGACAGGTAGTTCTTTCCCGATGTATTATGAGGTCGCATTGATGCCGAAAGCAGGAGAACGCTTAGTTCCCGGGAAGCCTTGTAAGATGACCGTGAAAGGAGCATGGGCGAGAGGGACCAATATGGCGATTCCCGACGGTGGGTACGTAATTAGCGGAAAAGGCTTGGCAGGGCCTTTTATTCAAAGTTTGAATGACGGGGACGAAGTAGAGGTGAATTTACCGATGTCGTTTGATGGCGAGACTGTTATGGTGGAGCATCTGACTACCGGTAATCCCAAGATATTGGGAAACGGGGAGGTATTGAATACGGAAGGGGAGCGAGCTGATGCCATAGAGTGGCATCCCCGTACTTCAATTGGGTACAGTAAGGATAAGAAGAAATTGATTATGTTGGTCTGCGATGGTCGTACCGAAATTTCGCGAGGCGTTCGCACCCGGGAATTGGCAGACTTGATGCGATATGCCGGAGCCGATGAGGCACTGAATTTAGATGGAGGAGGTTCGAGCACATTGTATACCAGTATGTTGGGGGTAAGGAACTATCCCAGTTCGAAAGGTGTGCAGCGTAAGGTCGGCGATGGTGTATTCGTGGTTTCCACAGCGCCTGCATCTTCGTTTGTCGGGGGAATAGATTTTGCGACACCTCCGCATGTCATATCCAAAGGAGAGGAATATAGTCCGACTGTTTACGGGTATAATGCCTATGGACTGTTGATAAATACGGAAATGTCTAATTATACGATTACTTGTGACGAACGGATAGGATATGTAAAAGCCGATGGTAAGACTTTTGTTGCCGACGGTATAGGTTTGGGTAAAATTTATGCTCGTACACCGGCCGGATATACTTGTGAAATGAAGGTCGTGGTGAAAGAGGATATAGATAATATCGTTTTCAGATTGGATTCGGTTGTGAGCGATTGTCATTATGAGTATCCGGTGGAAGTGTCGATGACGAAAAGTACCGGCGAGGTAGTGCCTCTTAATCCGAGTGCGCTTTCGTGGAGCAGTTCGGACGAGCACGTAGCTTTTGTGGAGAATGGCGTTTTGAAAGGCTTGCAAAACGGAATGGCCGAGATATGTGGCTCTATATCGGGGGTGTCGGATACTCTGAAAGTGAAAGTGCAGGAGCCCTCGAAACATGTATTGAATATAAATGACGGAACTCCCGATTGGCTGAAAGTTTCTTTCACAACCTCGGCCGGGTTTAAAAATACGTCGGTAACTAATTCCGAGAAAGAGGGGTTACAAATATCGTTTTTATATAACAGTACTTCGGCGAAAACGATTTCTTTGGCAGGGGATATTCCTCTGTATAGTCTGCCCGATACATTACGGATTCATATAAATCCGGGAGAAGCGAAGGTTAAGACGTTTTCTTGTACATTGAAACTTCCGTCGAAAAAGACAGTCGCAGTTGATTTACCGATTCCCGAAGCGAATAAAGAGAATATATGCGATATAGCTTTCCCCGATGTCTTGGGCGATGTTTTCGATATAGCGAATTATCCATTGGAGCTCTCGCATTTTACATTGGGTATGGATATAAATACGTTGGGGCAAAATTATCGGATAGATATTCCGGCCGTGGAATTGGTTTATAATTATTATAATGAAAATGCTTCGGACGTTCAACCGGTAGAAGGTAAGTCTTTGGATTTGTCTGTGTCGGGGCGGACGATATTGCTGGGTAAGGCGGTTGATCGGGTCGAGTTGTATAATGTTTCGGGGTGTTTGATCTCTTTGACCGAAAACGGCGACCGTATATCGGCTCCGGGAATAGGTATGTATATAGTAAGGATAGTGACCGAAGGCAAAGTGCTCTCGCAAAAAATATGGATAAACAGATAGTTATTTTGAATATGAAAAGCAGATTTTTATTATCGGTGGTATTCTTTGGCATGATAGCCGGGCTTTCGGCTTCGCCTGTGTATAGAATGGGGTCGTATAATATCCGAGGGGAGAATGCGGCCGATACGGGAGATAAAGATTGGAATGTGCGGAAAGAATATGTGGTTAGAAATATTGTGGAGCATGATTTCGATGTGGTGGGCTTGCAAGAGAACAGCATCAAGATGTTGCCTCAATTGGAGGAATTGTTGGACGACGATTATGCGACTCATTCTTGGGGAGCGATTTCCGAGACGAGCGGTACGCATACGACAATCGTATACAAGGCCGGGAAGTTTACTTTGCTGGATAAGGGTCGATATTTCTTGACATCGAACCCGGCGGCTCCGGATTTGTCATGGGATACGGCGGTACGCCGAAATACCGTGTGGGTGAAATTACAGGACAAGACGACCGGCGATGTATTTTTTTATTTCTCCACGCACCTCGACCATAAGGGCGTGCTTGCACGTGCCGAAGGGGCACGGATCAATGTGCAGAAAATGCAGGAAATAGCAGACGGTTATCCCGCTATTATCGTGGGTGACTTCAATGCCTATTATGCGGAGAAAGCGATGTATAACACATTCAATGCTTATTTAGACGATAGTCGCAAGGTGACGCAGACGGCTCCGGTTGGACCGGGTACTACGTTTGCACAGTGGAATCCTGCCGTTACGGGTGGAGAGCCCATAGACTATGTGTTTTGCGATCGGGTGAATGTGCTTTCTTACGAGACGATTACAGAAGACTTCGGGAGAGGAATTACGCCTTCCGATCATTTACCCATTTTGATTACTTGCACATTTAAAGATAATTTGGAGCGGGGCAAGTGGTATGTGAGCACGACTCCGTCGGCTGTTCCCGATGGTTCGAAAAACGCCCCGTTCAATAATTTGCAGGAGGCTATCGATGTCGCTTCGAAACACGATACTATTTTTATGACAGGAGGTGTTTTCTATCCGGTGGAAACATCGTCGCATGCAGGTCGGCAAGCGACGGTAAACGTGTATAAGAGCGTTCGTATTCATGGCGGATATGACGAGAGTTTCTCTTCGGTAGTCGGGAAAACGGAATTATCGGGAGATTTGAACCGGAACGATGTGACCGATGAGTCGGGTCGTATTGCATCGGGCGCGGAGGATAATGTCTATCATATAATGACCGTTGCCGATTCTTGTTTTGTGGAACTCGACGGTTTGAAGTTGACCGGGGGATATGCCGATGTGACAGGCTTCAATAGCGGAGCCGCTATTTATTCGAAAGGAATAGACCTCATTTTGAAAGATGTGGAGTTGTGTGATAATTATGCTTTGGCGTATGGAGGTGCTATATATTCCGGGGGAAATTTGAATATAAATCGGACGATGTTTGCTCGAAATCAATCCGGTTCTCAGGGTGGAGCATTTTATTTGGCTTCTCCGGGTTGGCGGTCGCATATATCTGATTCCTATTTCGTGCAGAATCGGGCGACACAAGGTAGTTCGGGATATTCGGACGGTGTGATTTTTTCCTTGTTGTCGGGGAATACGATAGCCGATAATGTCAGTAGCCGGAACGGGGTTTATACGCAGACGGGCGAGTCGGAGTATATGGTAAGTACATTTGTCAATAATACATTCGTCAATAATCGGTTGACTGCGAAAAGCAGTTCGCTTTCCGATAAAACCAATGGAGGTAGCGCTATTTATTTTAAGTCGGGGTCGGGAAGTTTGAATTTGGTGAATAATACGATTGTCGGCAATACCGATTCGTGTTATACGACGAGCGGCGTTCCTTCGGTCAATTTCAACGGTTCTGCCGTACATGTGATTTCGGGAAAGGTGAGATTGGTAAATAACATAATCGCCGGTAATTTTTCTTCGGCTGCCGCTGCGGGGGAAGTCTATTTAGGAGAGTCGGCCTCCTTGCAAAACTCTACATATAATTTGTATGGTGGAGCAGATAGAATGAATATTACGGCAAAATCTACCGATATGGTATGTCGCAATTATGACCGTTGTGTACAGGATTTGCAGAAAGTGTTGGATAGTGAAATCGTCGATGGAAAATTATCCTTGCTGTTATCCGATAATGGGGGATTTGCACCTACCGTAAAAGTGAAGTCCGTTGCATGCGGAAATAATAACCTGAATGTATTGAGTGCTGCTGCTTTGAGGGAATCTACTTTCTATATCGACATAAACGATAATGGAGTTTATACGGATAATCTGGCTGTCGATGGGAGAGGCGTAATCCGCAATACTACCGGCTCTATGATAGGTGCTTATGAATATACAGGAGAGTCTGGAATGGAACCTAATGTACAACAGAATTCGATAAGAGTTTTTGTTTCGGAAGATAACCTTTATGTTATTTCTGATAGTTTTACAGTTGGATATACAATATATAGCCTGTCGGGGAGTTTGCAAATGAAAGGAGAGGCGGTTTCGGGTCGACCTGTCGATGTGTCGATTTTGCCAGCCGGTGTTTATATGGTGGAAACCAACGATAGGTCGGGTGGTATAGAATTTACCAAAGTGTTGAAAAATAATTAATTGAAGTATATTATGATAAAGTTAGGCAGAGATTATTGGAGCAAACTTTTATTGATAGGTTTGATATTCGGTTTTGTAGCTTGCGGATCGAAAGACGAACCTTCGAAAGAGGGTGATAATACCCCTTCGTTCCCGGTTACGACCGATACGACTTCGGTCTTGGTGAAGAAAATATTGAGTCGTACCGATTTGGTGGTGAAAGTAAATCGGGTGACGACAGAGGAGCGGTATCCGGGATTGGTATTTTCCGAGATTGACTTTCACACGGCTAAGGCTCGCCAGCATGCTTATGTGGCGGAAGTCGACGTGAATAAATTGACTATTGCGACGACTACACCGTTCGGTGAAGTGAATACCATGCCGACAAAAGTCAATACGATTCCCGAACAGACGAAGTATCTCGAAAATTCGGGACGCCGGGTGCATGTTGCCGTGAACGGTGGTTTTTGGGTGTATGAAAAAGACTCGAAAGGTGAAACGGCTTTAATTAAGCCGAAACATCTTTTTTGGAAAGACGGATATCCGTTGAGCGATTGGTGGCAAGATCCCAATCATGAATTTACGGTCTATATGACAAAAGACGGAAAGGTGGATATCGATATTGCCAGCAATGTTATCAAACATAAAGCCGATATTTATCAAGCATTGGGCGGTTTGGGCTGTTTGATTAAACGAGGTGTATTTAATGACGGGATCAGCAGTATAGGTACATATTTGTGCGATACACACCCCCGTACGGCAATAGGACTGTCGGAAGACAAACAAACGTTGTACGTCGTGGTGGTAGATGGCCGGCGAACGAATTATGCCGAGGGTTTGGATATTTACGAATTGGCCGATTTTATGTGGGGAATAGGTAGCTATGATGCCGTGAATTATGACGGGGGAGGTTCCTCGACAATGGTTTTGCGGGACGAAGATGAAAAGGCGAAGGCTTCGTTTATTGTTCGTAATCGTCCTTCCGACGGTTCTCCCAGAGCTGTCGGGAATGGATTGGCTATCGTAGAGAAAGACTGAATGTGATACCGTATGAAAATATCGATTCATGTGAAGAGTTTGAATATCTGTGTGTAGAGGTGTGAAAATAAATTTTGTGAGCCGAAACAAATTTTTTTGTTTCGGCTTTTGTTTGCGCTATCTTTGTGCCAAATAATAAGAGTATGTCTGAATTGCTATGTAAGGTTCTATTTATCGATTTGGACGATACAATATGGGATTTCAGGGCAAATTCCGTGTTGTCTTTGCGGCAAGTTTACGATGAGTTTGCATTGAAAAAAGAGATTCCCGATTATGACCGATTCAAGTCGTTGTATATGGCGACGAATCACGAATTGTGGGAGTTGTATCATCACAATCGGATAACGAAAGATTATTTGATAGTCGAGCGGTTTTCTCGTCCGCTTCGGCATGTAGGTAGTAAAATGTCCGAGGATAAGGAGTTTATCATGGCCTTGAACGATCGCTACCTCGATGTATTGTCCCAGCAGAAAACATTGGTTCCGGGAGCGGTCGAATTGTTGGATTATCTTACGGAAAGAGGCTATCCCTTGTATATATTGAGCAACGGTTTTGCCGAGGTTCAATCCCGTAAATTGGAGTCGGGTGGTATTTCTCATTATTTCAAACGATTGATTCTTTCCGATGAAATAGGTATTACCAAACCCGACCGTCGTTTGTTCGACTATGCTTTGCAGATTGTGGGGGCAGAGGCTTCGGAAACATTGATTGTCGGCGATAATTACGATGCCGATATATTGGGAGCCATGAATGCCGGCTGGAAGACTATTTATTTTAACAGGGATAATCTCGTTATTCCCGGAGCCCGACCCGATTATACCGTTACTTCCCTTTCTGAAATAAAACAAATTTTATGACCGATTGCCAGAATCCATAAAGATGAAATTCTTTCACTGTTTTTCAACGGATAAAATCGCTTCGATGTAGTCTTTCGCCCGGCTCTTGATTGCGATACCTTTGGTCAGTTATGTGTTGGCCGTGTTATCTTTATGGGTAGGTTTGCAAATAAATAGTTTTATTTTTCCGATTGCTGTATGTATATCGGTTTTATGGGAGTGTTCCGATAGGAGAATCCGGGGATACGTGAGGTGGACCACGACTGTTGCCGTGCTTGTCGTACTGTCGGTTACTCTTGGGTTATCCGCTTGTATTTACGATCGGTCGTTCGACGGTCAATGGTATCATGCTTGTACGATTCAGGAGTTGGTGAACGGGTGGAATCCGATCTATTCTTCTGCGTGCAACCCTAGTCTTATCGATGGGTATACTGTTTTATGGGTAGAGCATTATCCAAGAGGAATAGAAACAATCGCAGCTACGATTGTTTCCTGTGTGGGGAATCTGGATGCTGGTAAAGCATTGAATTTATGGTTCGTATTTTCTTCCATAGTATATATCTTTTTATTCTTATGTCATTGTTTGCCGACGATGAATAAATATTTACGCATATGGATTGCTTGGGTGGTTGCTCTCAATCCGGTCGTGATTAATCAGATGTGTACCTATTATATAAATTGGACCCTTTATACGCTTTTGGTTATTTTCCTTATTAACATGTATCTCTTTTTTGTGAAAGGGATACAAAGGGCTTTGCATATCGATTTATTGTTCTTTATTCCGGCGATAAAATTCAATATTTTCTTTTGGGTCGTGTTGTGGGGAGGAATCTGTTTCTTTGCATTGTTGAGAAAAAGCCGTTACAAACATTCCTTTCGATTGACTGCGGTATGTGCGGTCGTTGTTTTGTCAGGGATTGGTGTTGGTGCATACAATCCCTATCTGACTAATTGGAAGGAGCACGGTTCTCCTGTTTATCCTCTTTCGGGGAATGGTAAAGTCGATATTATGGATTGTCAGGTATTGCCGGCGATACGAGGGAAATCTAATGCCGATCGGGTAGATAGCAATTGTTCGATTAGTTCGGGGATTGCGGCATCATACAATTCCCCCTTTTCCATTTTCTCTTTTTCTGTCATATTTGTTTATTCTTCATTTATAAAATGAACTCCGTCTACTTTGGATAAACGTTTTTTTAAATTGTCCATCAGCGAACGGCGTATGCGTAGAGTCATCTCGCAATCCATATCGAATATTTGAGATACGATGGTGGGTCCTTCTTCCTTGACGATACGCATAACTTCGTTCATCAGAGGGTATTCGAATCCGAAATGTACCTCGTCTTCGACTTGCCTTTCGATTATTTCGTTCGCGGCAATGGCTTCGGAGGCGGCTTCGCGATAGGCGACGATTAGTCCGCTCGTGCCTAATTTTATTCCACCGAAGTATCGGACGACGACAATGAGAATATCGGTTAGTCCCGCCGAATTGATTTGTCCGAGGATAGGTTTTCCGGCCGTTCCCGAAGGTTCTCCGTTATCGTTCGAGCGAAAATCGGTTCGTTGGGGCCCTAGCATATATGCCCAGCAGACATGACGAGCATCGTAATACTCCTTTTGATATTTTTCGAGTTGCTTTTTGACATCTTCCACCGATGAAACCGGTATGGCGAATGCAAGGAATTTACTCATCTTTTCTTTATAAATTCCTTCCGAGATGCGCGATATGGTGAGGTAGGTATCGTCCATAAAAAAAGAGCTTACTTTAACAAACAAAAGTAAGCTCTTTTCTGCGAATACGCAAGTGTCAATATTTGTGTTCGTTGCTTTCCATTTCTTGGGCTGTGATAGGCTTGGCATCCATAGCTCGCCAGACGTAAACGATATAGGAGAGAACAAATGGGATAAGTAACGATACTATACTCATGGTTTTCAAGGTGAACAGGCTGGAAGAACTATTGTAAATCGTCAGTGAACTTTGCATGTCTACGGACGAGGGATAATAAGCCGTATGGTTATATCCGGCAATGAAAAACAGACTGAGAACTACTAAGACCGTTCCTATGCCCGAAAACCAGATTCCTTTTGTGAAGTGTTGACCGAACACGGAACGGATAAGGGCGTACAACACCAAAACGACTCCTGCCAAAAACAGAATAGCGACCCACGGCATTTCCACGAAATTGAAGAAATATTTGTAGGGACGAACAGCGATAATGCCCGAATCGGTAGCTACTTCATAGCCATCGGCCAACAGAGTCGCTGTAACGAACGATAGGAAGAGAATAACGAATAAAACGCCGTTGAATAATACTTGTTTCCGGGATTTCTCGAAAATACTGTCGTTCTTGATATTGTTCATGAAATATAAGGCTCCTTGCGTACGGGCAAGAAATAGAACAGTAAATCCGAGTAAGAGATTACGGACATCGAGAATAGCTTCCAACCCGTGCCAATCGTTTGTCCAACTGCTGATAACCGGAGAGCCTATGGTTGTCAAGTTCCCTTTGTCGACGATAAAGTCCGATCCTGTGAAAAACGAGCCTACGGCTATACCTAATAATACGGGGCCGACGATACCATTGATTAAAAGAAAGGTGTCGTAGGTCTTTTTCCCGAGGAAATTCCCGCTCTTTGAACGGTATTCGTATGATACGGCTTGTATGATAAAGCTGAACAGTATGGCCATCCATAACCAATAGGCTCCGCCGAAACTGGTCGAATAAAATAGAGGAAACGAGGCGAAGAACGCTCCTCCGAATACGACGAGGGTGGTGAATGTAAATTCCCATTTGCGGCCTAAGGAGTTCACCATCATGCTTTTCTCGGTTTCGGTTCTACCCATGACTGCCAATAGGGATTGACCGCCTTGTACGAACAACAGGAATACCAATAACGCGCCTAACAGCGATATAAGAAACCACCAGTAGTTCTGGTAAAATAATTCATTCAGTTCCATAGTTTTTTATTTTTGTTCGGTTCCTTTTTTTATTTGTTTCAACATGATGCCTACTTCGGCGATCAACAGTACGGTGAACAGTACGGCAAACATCCAGAATGTCGTTTGCACCGAGGCCACTTTGATGTTAGAGATCGCTGCGAAGGTAGGCATGATATCTTGTATTACCCACGGTTGGCGTCCCATTTCCGCTACGATCCAGCCTGACTCCAAGCAGACATATCCGAGAGGAATCGTTAGAACGGCAATCCATAGCACCCATTTCAACTTTTGCAATTTCTCTTTATAGGATAACACCAAAATGAAAATAAAGAACAAGAGGAAATAGCCTCCTAAAATAATCATGATGTGGAACGAATAGAATACGAACGGCACATGTGGAATGAGCTGTTCTACCGAGTCGATATATCCGTAACCGAAATATTCATAGTTTGCCTCTAACCTTGTTTTGGCTTCGTTCATGTCCTCTGTGTCGTTGTCCTTTCGGGCGGTGTTGAAGTCGGCGAGAGCTGCGATGGCTAAACGGCCTCGCTCCATCTTTTCTTGGGCGGAAAGAGCGATGATTTCCTCTCCTTTCAGATTTTTGTCGACGTAACCTCCGTTAATAATATCGTTGATTCCGGGAACGAATCCGTCGATTTCCCGGGTCGCCAAGATGGATAACAGTTTGGGTATGGGTATGTCGAAAAGAAATTCTTTCTCGTCGTTGTCGTATTTCTTGTCGGGATTGAGTATCCCGAAAGCGATGAGTTCTTGTCCGTTTTTACCGTTGTAAACTCCTTCCATAGCCGCCAGTTTCATAGGCTGCTTGTCTGCGACCTGATAAGCGGACCCGTCGCCCGTGTAGGCTACGACGAGCGTGCCTATCAATCCTACCCATGCTCCCACACGAATGCTGTTACGGGCTAAGAAATTCTCCCGGTTTTTAATCAGATACCAAGCGCTTACCCCCACTACGAATATACCGCCCAATACCCAGCCGGACGAGACGGCATGGAAAAATTTGTTGACAGCGACGGGTGAGAGTACCAGTGCCCAGAAATCGTCCATGACATTTCGTGCAGTTTCCGGGTCGAATTTCATACCCACAGGGTATTGCATCCATGAATTGGCCACCAATATCCAAAGAGCCGATATGGTAGCGCCTATTGCCGTGAGCCATGTAGAGGCCAAATGGAATCTTTTGCTGACTTTGTTCCAGCCGAAAAACATGACTGCGATGAAAGTCGCTTCCATAAAAAAGGCCATAATTCCTTCTATGGCAAGGGGAGCTCCGAAAATATCGCCTACGAACCAGCTATAATTCGACCAGTTCGTACCGAACTGAAATTCGAGGATAATCCCCGTTGCTACTCCGATTGCAAAATTGACCCCGAAAAGGGTCATCCAATACTTGGTAATCGTTTTCCACCGTTCGTCGCCGGTACGGTAATAAATGGTTTCCATTATACCCACGATTACTCCCAGTCCCAATGTAAGGGGAACAAATAGCCAGTGGTAAATGGCGGTGAGTGCGAATTGTGCTCTCGACCAATCTACAAGGGAAAAAAGATCGTTCATGGTTACTTATGATTGTTGATTTTTAGGATTATTCGGAGTAATGAGATTCTCGATGACTTGGTTGGCTCTTTCCTCGTCGGTATCGTATTTCTGTTGCAAGATATTGGGGAAAAAGAATAACCGCAAGATAAAAAACATGATGAACAACTTGATGAGGATAATTGCCCAAAGAGTTTTACCTAAGGTCATGCTTCGAAATCCTTCCATATAAAATCGCCAGATTTTCAGAGGGATACTATTGTTTTTCAAAATTTTGTTTTCCTCCATGCGTATTATCTTCAACGAATATGTTCACAATATTCGGTAAAATTTATGATTAATACAAATTTGTACACATTATTTTTCGGATAAAATAAATTTCTATTTTTTTGAAGTAACGATTGGATTGCATGTTTGGTTTGGAATATTTTTAATAAAAAATAGAAAGGAGTCGATAATTTATGTTACTTTTGCAACGCATTGGTTTCAAAGCCCCGGTCGGGGTGTAGAATGAAAAGGGAATCGGGTGTGAATCCCGAACAGTCCCGCTGCTGTGAACTCCAAAAAAGGTTCCGAGAATACTGAAAGCCACTGATTATGACGATTGGGAAGGCATCGGTTACCGGAGTAAGTCAGAAGACCTGCCATGCTGTTTGTCATTAGCTTTCGTGGGGTAGAGCTTGTGAATCTGCGGAGTAAATATAAAGCCGCTTGTTTGCATGGATTTTTAGGCATTATACCCGAAGGCTGTTTATGAAAGGATAGGCCGATGAAGACTTTTTATCGATGTGTGTGGGGTATGATGGTGTCGCTGCTTTGTGGTGTGGGACAAGCGAATGCCGATTCTTCTTCTCTTGACTCGATACAGACATTGGGAGAGGTAATGGTTACCGCCAACCGGTATAACGAAGTGATTCCTTCGCAGAAGCTCACCGGAAAGGAACTGAAAGCGTTGAATAGTTTTTCGGTCGCCGATGCCATACGTTATTTTTCCGGTTTGCAAATTAAGGATTATGGCGGCGTGGGTGGATTGAAAACTGTCAACATTCGCAGCATGGGTACAAACCACATGGGTGTTTATTATAATGGAATTCAGTTGGGGAATGCTCAGAACGGACAAGTGGATTTGGGCAAGTTTTCGCTTGAAAATATAGAGGAAATATCGTTGTATAACGGTCAAAAAAGCGAGATATTCCAGTCTGCCCGGGAGTTCGGTTCGGCAGGCTCTATCTATTTGACGACACGTCGCCCTAAATTTAAACCGGGAGAAAAATCGCATTTGAAAGCATCTGTGAAGGCCGGGTCATTCGATTTGCTGAATCCTTCGGTTCTGTTTGAATATAAACTTAGCGAGACGGTCAGCATGACATTCAATAGCGAGTGGATCAATTCGAGCGGGAAATATAAATTCCGTTACCGGCGGGTGACTCCTTCGGG
>ERZ773144.274-NODE-274-length-53274-cov-6.930138_pt1 | contig 53274 bp, 60 predicted proteins | sample MGYA00580849_ERZ773144 | MGnify/ENA primary metagenome ERZ773144 (study PRJEB29015, sample SAMEA2737861) | human gut metagenome | biome: human gut; feature: human-associated habitat; material: faeces | place: China | collected 2012 ...
CACATTCACATATTCAATTTTACAAATTAACAAAACCGTCTTCAACCACGGTTATTAAAGGTTGAAAGAAAGGAGAAGTATATTGTAGACGACCAGTTAGATGGGTCAATTACAATATACCAGGAGAAAACAAAAATGATTCGAAATGAAAAAGTATTAGATGATATTAATACACTTCTTGATTACGATTCTATCAAAGACTATTTATATATGAATGTTATCAATGCAGATGAAAATAGATCAGAATTATCCCTAGTGCCACATACTATTATCGGGGATTTGGCTATTGTATATCGAGTCATGATTCAAACTACAGAAGAACAATTTTGTTCGGCTAAGATTACCAATCAGATGATGGATGTATATGGAATTGATGTAAACAAGCTTCATAACGATGCACTTATTTCCTCTCCAAGAATCATGAAACCAGAAGTTCTTCCACTTGAAACTTTAGCTATTGGCACTCCAAAAGAAATTGCTTTACAAGAAACAGATCGACAAATGGTGGTCATCACAAATGAGCATCGTACGGATGGAGCCAGTACAATGTTCTATGCAGGAGTTTTAAATGATTTGGCCACAAAATTAAATCACAGTCTTTATATCATCCCCTCTTCTACAGATGAATGTATTGCGGTTTGTGATTCCCTCGATTTAAATCATGAACATTTAGAAAATATGCTTCATGAAGTAAACAATTCTTCTTTAGTAGATCCAGATAAAAAACTATCCGATCATTTGTATCATTATGATAAGGATGCACGTATTTTAGAGAAAGCAGATGACTATGAAAAGCGAATATCTAAACAGAAATATTCGCAATTGCTTCACTAGATATTGGAGATTTTAAAATGATTAAATACGAAGATATCATTAAAAGAATTGCCAATATTGAAAAGAAGAAAATTAAAAACGAAGAACGAATTAAACAACTTTTGGATGAGAATAATACACTAACCGCCAATTTAAAAATATTGAATCAGAAGAAAGAAATGTTAGAAAAGATGGATCAAGATCTTGCGGATTTGATTCCAGATAAGAAAAAGACTGTAGCCAACTAATGTCTACAGTTGTAGCAAGCAACGTCTTTGATCGACCAAAGACAAGTATTTAGGGAATATCCCTAAGACCCTGATCAAATCAAGAAACAATATATTTCGTGTAGTTTTTATTGAGATTGTGAATATTCCTTTAAATTGGTAAAATATGTGTAGCAGATTTCATTAAAATATAATCTAGAGAGGAGAATCAGCTATGGAAGATATTCTTTTATACCATGGTAGTGGAGAGATTGTTGAATTTCCAGAAATACGTAAAACAAAATATACAAAAGATTTTTCATGGGGATTCTATTGCACCAAAAATTATGAACAAGCCTATAAATGGGCAAATAAAAGAAGTCAAAATGGATTTGTTAACGTTTATAAATATAGCGAGAACAAAGAGTTAAAAATCAAAAAGTTTGAAACAATGAGTGATGAATGGTTAGATTTCATTACAGATTGTAGGTCAGGAAAGGTTCATAGCTACGATATTGTAGAAGGACCAATGGCTGATGATACCATTTGGAATTATGTAAATGATTATATCAACGGTGATATTCCAAGATCTGTTTTTTGGGAATTAGCAAAGTTTAAACATCCAACTCATCAAATTAGTTTTCATTCTATTCAAGCTCTTGAATGCTTAGAATTTGAAAGGAGTGAAGAAATTCATGAAATTCAATAAAGATGATTTATTTTACTTTTGTTCTATGGTCGAGTTTGTAGCACGTATCACAAAAAATCACAGAAGCTATGTCATTTCTAAAATGAGTGATGAACAAATCTTACATGAATTAGATGTTGCTTGTGTCAATCATTGCCTTTCGTTTGAACAAGTTTGTGATGAGTGGATTAATACGTATCATATTGAAAATGGTAAGTATGATTCAGTGGCCGATTGTAAATACAAAGTACCCTCTTATACTGCAATTGGTAAGGTTTATCAAAGATTGATTTTGGATACATTAACATCTGAAAATCAATTAGTACAACATATTCGCGAAGTGTTTAATTCTTTCATTATTGATGAAATTACTTGGTTTAATTCAAATGTATATTACAGTAATCCGGATTATTTAAGATGTTCCTATCTAGAAGGAAAACTGTTAAATTAAGATAATTTCTGATTCTATTAAATGAAAGAAAACATAATTATGAAAATCAAACGTTTAAATAAAGATGATTATGCAGGAAAAGAATTTAAAGTATGTTATCAAACCAATGGATATTATGACATTGTTCCAGACAAATTAGGATTTAAAATACAATATGTTCCCTTTGAAACATGTGTTAGTCGTAGTTTTACAGATGAATACTTCGGAGAATGGTTGGACAATCCCATTGCCTATGGTGCATTTGAAGATGAAAAGTTGATTGGATTTGTTGAAGGTGCCATCGAACAATGGAACAACCGATTCAGAATCAGTAACATCTGTATATTTGAGCAAACTGCACGTAATAATGGGGTTGGAACTGCATTGATACAGACGATTCTTGCGGAAGCAATAAAAACAAATACAAGAATGGTTGTATTGGAAACACAATCCTGTAATGAAAATGCGATTTGTTTTTATCAAAAAATAGGTTTTGATATCATTGGTTTTGACTTATATTCTTATTCGAATGAAGATCCAAAAAAACATGAAATACGAATTGAAATGGGAATGAAACTTGAAAAAGAATCACATATCGAAGATATGCTTGATGAAGCGGATACTGAAGCAAAAAACAGTCAAGAAAGATTATCCCATGATGAAGTATTTCACGATATACGTTCTTCATTAAAAGATACAACAATCAATCATTAACTACATACAGACAGCTATGAATTTAGCTGTCTTTTTATATTTCGAATCGGAGGTGTTTATATGATGAGTACACTTAGTTTATGTTTTATGAGTTTTATTTTTGGTGGCACTATTGGAATGCTTTTCATTCTATTTATACAAGGTGCATTTTATAACGAGCATGAGAAAAAGAACGAATCGAGTAGAAATTAAATTAAATGATGCTGAATATGCACATTTAAATAATTTAGTTCAAGAATCGAATCTATCTCGTGAATCCTACCTTCGTATGTGTATAAACGGATTGATTCCTAAACCTTCACCTAGCACTGAGCTCATTGAAACAATTGGAATACTTCGACAAATTGCTGAATCCTTAAGTGATATTTCTAAAAGTGTTTATACACAAAATGGTATTGATGAATCAATATATGTCCAAAACTTCGAATTGCTTCAAAGCCAAATCAACGAAATTATGATTTTAATACGAGAACCGATGGAATTGAAATTTCCTATGGCGCAATAAATGACTCAATAAATGACCCAATAAAATGAAAGAAGGTGATAACTTGGCAATCACAAAAATATGGGCTGTTAAAGATGATTTGAATCGTGTTCTTAACTATATTAAAAATCCGGATAAAACGACAGAACTTGGAGATGGATTAAAAGAAGTCCTTGCTTATACAACACAAGGTTACAAAACCAATGAGAAAGAATATATCACTGGCATCAATTGTGATCCTAAGACTTCTTTAAAACAAATGATGAACACCAAACTTTCCTACAACAAAATGGATGGTAGACTCGCCTTTCATGCCGTACAATCCTTTAAACCTGGTGAAGTTACTCCTGAAGAATGTCATGCATTAGGTGTACAACTTGCCAAACAAATGTGGGGTAATCGCTTTGAAGTAGTTGTGTCTACGCACATGGATAAAGAACATCTGCATAATCACTTTGTCATCAATTCTGTTTCATGGGTAGATGGCATGAAGTATGACAACCGTAAAAGTGACATTGACCACTTCCGTGAATTAAATGATGCAATCTGTAAAGAACATGGTTTATCCATCATCGAAAATCCAAGTAGCAAAGCAATGAACTATGGAGAATGGAATGCTGAAAAGAAAGATGGGATCTACTTACGTAAAATTATTCGCTACGATGTAGATACTGTCCTTTCCTATGCTCGTACACTGGATCAGTTTAAAGAAGGATTAGAAGAAATTGGATACCAGGTTGACTTATCCGGTAAACACTGGACACTCAAACATCCACAATCCAAACGAACATTTAGATTCTACAAATTAACTCGTGATAATCATTATGATGAGGAACATCTTGTTGAGCGTATCAACAATAACTATCTCTTCCCTATGCAGCCTGTTGCAGACATTATCCCCTGCAAGGAATATCAGGGAGACCACAAAAAGCTGAGAGGAATCAAAGCACTTTATTTTAAATACTGTTATGCCCTAGGTATTATTCGTCCTAAAGGCTGTAAACAACATTATCCCAGTCCACAACTTAGAAAGGATCTTATTTATATGGACAAAATCACAAATGAAAATACTTTTGCGGGCAAGCATGATCTTGAAACTCTTGAAGATGTGCTTGCCTTTAAATTATCTATGCAAGAACAAATTAATAATTGGATCAGTCAACGCAGATGCATTTATAACAAAATCAAACGCACTCACGATCCAGAATTAAAACAACAACTTGAACAAGACAAGGATGCTCTTACTTCTAAAATTGCACATGGGAAAAAGGAAATCAAAATATGCGAAGATATAGAAAAGAGAGTTCCTGATATGGAAGAAAAGCTTAAACAAATTCAAGAATTAGAAAATGAACGTAATCAACAACAAATCGAATATGAAAGGAGCTTTAACTTATGAACAGTGCAGATACTGCCGATCAAATGATGAAGATGACACTTGAAGGTATTGAAGTGGCTGCTGAGATTGGTTTAAAAGCTGGTGGTACAGCCGCTAAATCTCTAGCGGTTACTTTATATGCCATTCTTACTGACAACAAGAAAATCAAAGGTAGAACAAATCTTGATAACATGTTGAAATCTGGTAAGGAACTCAAAGTCTTTGCGATTCATCATTCAGATCTGGAAAAATTTTGTACAGAAGCAAAGCATTATGGTGTACTCTACTCTGTTTTAAAAGAAAAGAACAACACCGATGGAATTGTCGATATTATGGTTCGTGCTGAAGATGCATCCAAGATATCAAGAATGGTGGATAAATTTGATTTAGCCACAATTGATACCAAAGCCATTCGTGAATCTGTACTTTCTCAAAATAAAGATGTACAGCCACTCAGTGATGAACAACATGATGCATTAATTAAACAGTTGATGCAAAACCCCGAACAGGCTCGGATGAGCAAAGACGGTACTCCGTTCGAGCCATCTTCAAAAACATTGAAGAAAGAAAACAAGAAGAAAACCGTCGCAAGAAAAAGATCAACAGCTACTACGGATAGACCTTCTGTCCGCAAAGAACTGCAGGAAATCAAAAAGGAAAAATTAAAATCAGCTGCACCTAAAATGCCTGTCAAGAACAAATCCAAAAAGAAAGTGAGATAACAATTATGAACTGGTTTAGAAAGCAAAAAGAAGACATAATTGAAATACAAGTGGATGATACAGAAAGAAGAATCATTGTTCGTGCTCTTGCAGACTTACGTGACAAACAACGCATGGAACATAAAAACTATGACTTCTTAGATTCCCTTATTGTCAAAGTTTGTGATGCAACAGCACCATCAGTAAAAGAACATTATGAAAGATGCTAAAAAAGAAAAAATCATCTTTTTAGGACTGTTAATTATTCCTATTACCTGGCTGGCAATATTGATTGCACCTTATATGGATCAAGGATTAATATATGCACTTCCTCATTTTAGTGAAGCGCTGAATCATCCGTTTGATTTACATTGGAGTTCCAATACTTTTAAAGCCATCACAATCTTTATGATTGCATATCTATTAGGTATAGGCATCTATTTATCTTCACCAAAGAACTATCGAAGGCAACAAGAATAAGGACTATAGCTTCACACTCCTGGAAGCAACTTATTTAGAACGTACAGGTTTACGTTTTGAACCATCCGATTATGTTTCATTTGGTTTGGCAGATAAAAATGGCTTTTTAACTAATGCAGGAAAACTTATGACAGATCAGCATACGGTGTACAATTCTCGAATGTTTTGTACACGATGGAATGGCCTAGAAAAAGGATCTATCTTTGATGATGCATTAGACGATAAAGAATATGAAGGAAACCTGATTTATCTTTTAAAAAGTGGAAGTGAATTTATTCGTAACAACTCGAAAGTACGTTTTGTCAAAGAAGCGCAATATAGAGTTGATAAACCAGATTATGCAGAAAGAGCTGTAACCGAAGCACTTGTCAATGCACTTATTCATCGCGATTACATTGTACTCGGAAGTGAAATTCACATTGATATGTTTGATGACAGAGTTGAAATCACATCCCCTGGCGGAATGTTTGGCGGAGGCTCTATTCAAGAATATGACATTTATAGTATGCGCTCCATGAGAAGAAACCCTATTATTGCAGACTTATTCCATCGAATGAAGTATATGGAACGTCGTGGTAGTGGTTTACGTAAAATTGTCACAGAAACTGAAAAATTGCCTGGATATTCAGAAAAATATAAACCTGAATTCTTCTCTTCAGCAATTGATTTTAGGGTGGTTTTAAAAAATGTGAACTATGACTTAGTGGGTGGCACCCACCAAGTCAGCTACCAAGTCACCCACCAAGTCACGCCACAAGATTCAAAAACTTCAAAAGTATCAGACCAGATTTTAAATTTTTGTATAGAACCACAGTCAAAAAAAGATATTGCTTTATTTTGTGGATTCAAAGATCTACGAAATTTCACTTTAAAATATCTCAATCCGCTTTTAAAATCTGGTCAATTGGAAATGACTATCCCTGATAAGCCAAAAAGTCAAAATCAAAAATATGTTACGATACAGGATAAATAAACGAGGAGCAGAATTTCTGCTTCTTTTTCGTTTTTTACGGAGGTGATATCTATAAACAAAAATAAAGAAGAATCCATCTTTTTAGGACTGTTAATTATTCCTATTACCTGGCTGGCAATATTGATTGCACCTTATATGGATCAAGGATTAATATATGCACTTCCTCATTTTAGTGAAGCGCTGAATCATCCGTTTGATTTACATTGGAGTTCCAATACTTTTAAAGCCATCACAATCTTTATGATTGCATATCTATTAGGTATAGGCGTCTATTTATCTTCACCAAAGAACTATCGAAGGCAACAAGAATATGGATCTGCCAGATGGGCTAATCCTAATTCGGTATGTAAAAAGTATGCAAATAAAGAATATTCTTCTAACAAGATCTTTTCTCAAAATGTACGAATGGGATTAGATGGTAAAAAACTTCGAAGAAATTTGAATACCATTGTGATTGGTGGGTCTGGTGCAGGTAAAACAAGATTTTATGCCAAACCAAACATTCTTCAATGTAATACAAGCTTTGTAGTACTCGATCCAAAAGGTGAAATTATTCGTAGTGTTGGTCATCTTTTAGAAGCCAAAGACTATGTAATCAAAGTTATTGATTTAATTGATATGCCCAAATCACTTGGATACAATCCATTTCACTATATTCAAAATGATAAAGACATTTTAAAACTCATTACCAATCTGATTCGCAATACAACACCTAAAGGATCTAATACCAATGATCCCTTCTGGGAAAAGAGTGAGACAGCTCTTTTAGAAGCTTTAATGCTTTATTTGTATCATTATGCACCTGAAGATGAACAAAACTTTACGATGGTCATGGAAATGCTCAATTATGCGGAAGTCAAAGAAGACGAAGAAGATTATGAAAGTCCTTTGGATGAACTCTTTAATAGACTGGAAACATTAGATTCCAATTCATTAGCTTTGAAACAATACAAAATCTATAAACAGGCAGCAGGTAAAACCGCCAAATCGATTTTGATTTCGGTTGGTGTAAGACTTGCTGCTTTTAATTTGGAAGAACTGGCATCCTTAACCCGTTTTGATGAAATGGAACTGGAACAAATTGGAGAGAGAAAAACGGCATTATTTGCGATTATTCCAGATAATGATTCCACATTTAATTTCATTGTAGGAATGTTATATACCCAACTCTTTCAAATGCTTTATTATCAAGCCGATTATGTACATGGTGGAGAACTTCCTGTACCGGTACATTTCTTAATGGATGAGTTTGCTAATGTCGCACTACCCGATGAATTTGATAAGTTGCTTTCTACCATGCGTTCCAGACAAATCTTTGTATCCATTATTTTGCAGAACCTGGCACAGATTAAAGCCTTATACAAAGACAGTTGGGAATCCATTGTTGGTAACTGTGATGAGCTTTACTATCTGGGTGGCAATGAACAAAGTACACATAAATACATCAGTGAACTTCTTGGTAAAGAAACTCTGGATACTAATACGTTTGGAAAATCTACAGGTCATAGTGGAAGTTATTCAACTAACTTTCAACAGACTGGAAGAGAATTATTAACAGCCGATGAAGTCCGATTGTTAGATAACAATGATGGACTTCTTTTTATTCGTGGAGAAAGACCAATAAAAGACAAGAAATACAATCTTTTAAAACATCCAAATATCAAACAAACGCTGGATGGAGGTTATTCACCCTATATACATGGCCAAGCTTCTCACTTTATTGAAGACTGGCAAAACATTCTTCTCACCCAGAACGAATATGAACTATTGGATGAAGAAGAAACCGAAAATTATTTACAGGAGATCAAAGAAAATGAAGAAACTCAAAACAATTAGAAAAACAATTTTTGTAGCCTATGTTGCACTTATCATGGTTAATGCAATAACTACACCCATCTATGCAGCCAACGATCCAGTTACTGTAGTCAACAACTTCAGTGATTTCATGTTTGGAATGATTCGTGCCATTGGCATGCTCCTTCTAGGATTTGGAATTGTACAGGTCGGATTATCATTAAAGAGTCATGATCCAAGCCAAAGAGCCAATGGGTTTATGACAGTTGCTGGAGGAATCGTGATTACCTTTGCCAAAGAAATACTGAACATCATTGTAGGTTAATCATATGGATGGAATCATTGATAACCTTACAAGTGCTTTAAATACATGGAACAGTAAACTGGCAGAAATATGGTTATTACTGACGGAATCTCCAGAAACATTCAAAGGTGGCGACATATGGAAAGTGATTCTAAAAGTACATGATGCACTTCAAGCAATTGGATTAGCACTGCTAGTTCTTTTCTTTGTGTGGGGACTCATCAAAACATGTACAAGCTGGCAAGATGTGAAAAGACCAGAACAAGCTTTTAAACTGTTCCTTCGGTTTATTGTTGCACGAGCATTAGTTATGTATGGAATGGAACTCATGACAGGTATCTTTGAAATTGTACAAGGTATTATTTCTTCCATTACAGAAACAGCAGGACTAGGAATATCCTCTGAAACAGTACTGCCACAAGAAATCATTGATGCAGTAAGCAATACTGGTTTTCTAGAATCTATTCCACTATGGGCGGTGACACTTTTAGGATCCATATTCATAACAATCTTATCTTTTGTGATGATCCTTACCGTTTATGGAAGATTCTTTAAGATGTATATGTATACAGCCATATCCCCTATTCCACTTGCAGCAGCTGCTGGAGAAAGCACACAAAACACAGCATTCACCTTTATTAAGAGTTATGCAGGAGTTTGTCTTGAAGGAGCAATTATCGTTTTAGCTTGTATTATCTTTTCAGCCTTTGCATCAAGTCCACCAGTGGTAGATTCAACAGCATCTAGTGTGTCCATGCTTTGGAGTTATATTGGAGAGCTTATCTTTAACATGTTAGTTCTTGTAGGAACCATTAAGATGTCAGACAGAATTGTAAAAGAAATGATGGGATTATAACTGATGATTGGTGTACTTTCAATTTATTTAAAACATCCGTAAAAAAATTACAGTAATTATAGACCGTAATAAAATTACGGATATAATGTAATTGAGGTGATACTTAATGTTACAAAAATTTAAAGTTCATAATTTCAAAAATTTCAAAAATGATTTAGAAATTGATTTTTCAGATGTGAATGGATATAAGTTCTCACAAGACTGCATTACAAATGATTTAATCGGAAAGATGATTATTTATGGAAAAAATGGTAGTGGTAAGACAAATCTCGGTTATGCACTATGTGATTTAAAAGCAACTTTAGGATTTTCTCCTGAAATCAACACCTTGCATTCTTTTACTTCTAATGCAGATTCTGATTCAGATATTACAACATTTACTTATACATTTTTATTCAACCAAAAGAAAGATACAGCGGTTTATGAATATTCAAAATCCGATATGGTAAATCTTGTAAGTGAAAAACTATCGGTTAATAATCATGTTCTTTATGAATATGATTTTAAAGAAAATACGTTTATAACAGTAGATTCTGACTATTTCCACAACAATGATATTTATTACATTTACAAAAGCAGTACAAATTCATCATTACCTTTTTTGCGCTGGTGTGTAAATAATGGAAGTGTGGATAAAGATTCTATCTTTCATAAAATTTATAATTACGGTTCAAAAATCACTCAAATATTTACCCCAACAACAGCTGCTGTTCGTTTAACAAAAAATGAGTTGGATGTGCTGGATAAGAATGTGAAAGAATTAGAGAATTTTCTTGTTTATATGGGAATTGATTGCAAACTTACCATGGAAAAACTTCCTGATGGAACAAAAGAACTTTATTTTGTGTTTAAAAACAGAAAAGTATCCTTTTTAGAAAATGCATCCAGTGGCACTTTATCTTTATTTAATTTCTACATTCATTTCTTAATGCCACATAAAGAAAGTTCCATTCTTTACTTTGATGAATTTGGTGCCTTTTTCCACTTTGAATTATCAGAAAAGATTGTTCAGTATATGAAAGAAAAATATCAGAATGCGCTTGTTATTTTTACAACACATAATACGAATCTTATGACCAATAGAATTATGCGCCCAGATACTTTATTCCTATTAACAACAAGTGGAAAATTAATACCATTATGCAAGGCAACTGACAGAGAATTACGTGAAGGTCATAATCTAGGCAAGCTATATATGAATGGTGAATTTGATGAAGACTAAGAATGTACTATTCATAGTAGAAGGAACCAATGATGAACCACATTTTATAAAACAGTTGTTATCAAAATGTTATCCATCATACAACTACAAGATTTATTCTTATGAAGCAAATTTACACATGCTGGCAAGTCGCCTTGAAAAAGATTATGAAGATTTTGAAGACGACGAACTTGACATTTTATTGTTTCTAAAATCTTATGAAGAATCGAATAAAGAAATTTTCAATTTGAAATATACGGATGTATTTATGATTTTCGATTTTGAACCGCAGCATCCTGATCAGCATTTTGATACCATTCAAAAACATACAACATCATTTTTATTACCATTTTAATAACGCCCTACAGAGCACATTGCTCTGTTTTTTTATGCCTGTTAGGCAAGAAAGGAAAACAAAATGAAAAACTATATCACAAATACAATTATCTTAAAAAATGGAGATCAGGTTGAAATCGTAGAACCTGCTTCATTACCATTAAACCAAAAATTAATGTATCAGATTGAAAATGCAGAACATAAAGTAATTATCAATAACCAAGGAACAAAAACTATTATTCCTGTAGAAAATATATTATTCGCAACATCCAGTCCATTAACCATTACACATGAGGAAATGATTGATGAAATCTAATTTTGAAATCAAGATCAACAAGGAAATACGGGATTATACAGAAAGTATCTTCTTTGGCTTATCTTTAAGACAAAGTATATTTTCTATTATTGCCTGTATCATAGCTACAGGTATTTATTTTCTATTCAATGACAAATTAGGTACAGAAATGACAAGCTGGCTATGTATGTTAGGTGCTGCACCATTTGCGGCATTAGGTTTTATACGATTCCAAGGAATGTATACCGAAGATATTGTGAAAACGGCACTGTATTCATTTCTTTTATCTTCAACCAATCTAATCAATAAACCATTTAATTTGTATGAAGAACTGTTCAATTCAATCATTAATCAATCTCGAAAGGAGTCTATTGTTCATGATAAAAAGTTACGAAAGATTGAAAAAGCTAAACAAAGAAAAAATAAACATTCCTAAATATGTTCAAGATACCATTCCTGTGGATACCATCTACAAGGATGGTATTTTTCGTTGTGGAAACAAATATACAAAGAGTTACAGATTCTTAGATATCAACTATAAGATTGCTTCTGGTGAAGATAAAAATAACTTGTTTCTAAGTTACAGTGATCTATTAAATTCTTTTGATTCTTCTGTAATGACTAAGATTACCATCAATAATCGAAAAGTGGATATTCGTAAGTTCAAAAAGAATATCCTAATCCCTTTAAAACAAGATGGACTAGATCCATATAGAGAAGAATATAACAACATGCTTTTGGATAAGTTATCGGAAAGTGATGATATTATTCAGGAAAAGTACATTACCGTGACTGTATTCAAGAATTCCATTGATGAAGCAAGATTCACCTTTTCACGTATTACTACAGAGTTCTCCACTTTATTTGCAAGACTAGGAAGTTCTTGTATTGAACTCAATGCGGAAGAACGATTAAAGATCCTGCATGACTTTTATCGTAATGAAACCGAAGAATTTAATTTAAACATCAATGATTTAGCTAAAAAAGGACATTCCTTCAAAGATTTAATTACTCCTAGAATGTGTAAATACCACAACAAATATTTTGAATTTGATGGTAAGTTTGGAAGAGTTCTTTATTTAAGCAATTATCCAGGCTTTTTAAAGGATGAATTTGTATCCGAACTTTGTGATTTAAACAAGAATCTCATGTATTCCATGGACATTATTACAATTCCTACTGATGAAGCAGTTAGAGAAGTAGAAAACAAGTTTTTAGGTGTAGAAAAGAATATTACCGATTGGCAAATGAAGCAAAATCGTAATAATAACTTTTCAGCTATTATCCCTTATGACATGGAGCTACAACGTAAGGAATGTAAAGAATTCTTGGATGATTTAATTGTACGAGATCAAAGAATGATGCTATGTAATATTACGGTTGTTCATCTTGCCGATTCATTAGAAGAACTGGATAAAGATAGTGAAACATTAAAAGCAGTAGCTCGAAAATATGTTTGTGAATTAGAAACACTCTACTTTTCAAAAAGACAATTGGACGGTCTGCAAACAGCCCTTCCTATTGGTGTCAACAAACTCAATATCACTCGTACCCTGCTTACAGAAAGTGCTGCTGTATTTATTCCCTTTAGAGCCCATGAAATCATGCAGAAAGGTGGTATTTGGTATGGTCAAAATGCCATTACCAACAATCCGATTCTTTGTAACAAAGCTTTATTACAAAATCCAAACTCTTTTGTATTAGGTATTCCTGGATCAGGTAAATCTTTTCTTACAAAAGAAGAAATTGAATTCTTAATTCTGTCTACGAATGACGATATTATTATTGCGGATCCTGAAGGTGAATATGATCCAATCATTCATGCATTAGGTGGACAAATCATTCGTATTGGTACAAATAGTAAAGATTATATTAATGCCATGGATATGTCAGAAGGTTATGGAGATAGTGGTAATGCCATTGCGGATAAATCTCAATTCATTATGTCTTTATTTGAACAACTGGATTCCAATCATGGTGGTATATCGCCAATAGATCGCTCCATCATCGATCGTTGTGTTGCCCTTGTATATCAAGAGACTCATGTTCCAACTTTAAAGCATCTCTACAAAAAGCTATTAGAACAAAGTGAACCAGAAGCTAAATCATTAGCTATTAAGCTTGAATTATTTACAAATGGATCCTTGAACATTTTTGCCCATGAAACCAATGTAGATATCAAATCTAGAATTTTGTCGTTTAATATCTTTAATTTAGGAAAGCAACTAAAGACGATGGGATTACTCGTGATTACAGATGCCATTATCAACCGTGTCAATGAAAATTGGAGAAAAGGAAAACGTACACATGTTTTCATTGATGAGATTCATGTTATCTTTGAAAATGAAGAAAGTGCAACCTTTTTTGCATCGGCATGGAGACAATTCAGAAAAAGAGATGCCTATCCAACAGGTATTACCCAAAACGTTAAATACCTTTTATCCTCACAACAAGGTACAAGTATGTTATCCAATTCTGAATTCATTGTCATGTTGAATCAATCTGCCAATGACAGAGAAGATTTAGCCAAACTACTAAACATTTCAGAAGAACAGATGAGCTACATTACCAATGCACCAACAGGTTGTGGATTAATTAAGTATGGTGGATCTATTGTGCCGTTTGTAAATAAGATGCCAAAAGGATTATTGTATGATCTCAATACAACTAAACCAGGAGATAGAAAGATATTACAAAATTAGCTTACGTTACTGAACATTCTTTAACATTTGGAGTTTAACATTATATAAGATATAATTGAGAAGAGAATAAGATTAAAAAAAGGATAATTGAATATGTTAAATATAGAGCACTTATTGACGGAACAGAGATACCTTGCTTTAGATGAGATTACTACTGTTTTTTTAGCTATCGGCATCGCACAATACACTATATATCATTTTAAGTATAGAAAATATAAAAATTCAGCAATTGCCAAAGTGATTGACTATGTAGAAAAATATTACGACAAAGAGGATCATTATGTTTACATGCCCATTGTGCAATTTACAAATAATCAAAACCAAAAAATCCAATCCATTTTAAATATTGAATTAGACGACCAGGAATATCCATTCGGTAAGGAAATAGCAATAAAATATAATGATAAAAACTTGGAATATGTTTTAAAAGATATGAAAATCAAAAAGTTTGTATATAAAAATTCTTTAGCAATTGGGATGATTTTGATGATTATTTCTATTCTCTATTTACATCTAAACAAATGATACTCCACTAACAAGCAGAATTTAACTTCTGCTTTTTTTACATACAAAGGAGTTGATGAATTTGAGAGATATTAAGACAAAGCAAAAAATGCAAGCTATTAAAACAAAGGATACAAAGGGAAATATTCAGCATTTTATTAAACAGCAAACAATTCATAATAAAAATGTTGATAGAAAAGAGGATGCTTCTGTTAAATCCAATCCGCAGGTACAGGCTACAAATAAAGTAAGTGTTGCAGCAAAACAAGTTGTAATTGAATCTAAACATCGAGCTACAAAGTTTATTAAACAAAAACATCAGGAATATAAGATCAAATCAGCTAATAAGAAACCGATTATTGAATCAAATCGTGATGTTCATCCGCAAAGAATTTCTTATATATCCAAGGCAAAGAAGCATGTTGTAAATAAAGTGAATGCTTCAAAGATGAAAAAATCTGCAGAACAATTTGTTTCCAAGCCCATTGTCCAAAATACAACATATGCTATAAAGAAATCATTTCATATTGTTAAGAAGGGTGTATCTACATTAAATACACTCTTTTCTTTTGGAACAGGATTGATTTTATTGATTGTGATTACTCTGTTTGTTGGCACATTTAGCGTATTAGCACAAGATGGTGGATCTAATAGTGAAATTGTTTCTTTAAGTGAAGAAGTTATTGCATATGAAGATACCATTCGTAAATATGCAATAGAATACGATATAGAAGACTATGTGTCTTTACTGCAAGCCATTATGATGCAGGAATCTGGCGGTAAAGGAAATGATCCTATGCAACCTACTCAAATTCATTTTTTATATCTTCGATAGCCATACCGAACCTCCTATATTTCGACTAAGGTTTGACTAAATATTCGACTAATTTTTTTTAAATAATTCCATTTAGTCAAATCTATAAGTTACTAATACAATTTAATTTTTGATTTTAGTAAGCTGAAAAGTCGAGTAATTATGTACTTTAGCTAACAACAACTGTATGTTGACTTACTAAATATCTTACTAAACAAAATTTAATTTTTGATTTTAGTAAGATGAAAAAGTCTGGTATTTGTGTATTCAAATTTCCATCTGTGTGATTCATTATGTTAAATTATCAATTAATGCATCGACAATATCATCATATCCATCAATGGATTTTGGAAGCCATGCAATAGTTGTTCTAAAATATCTTGTATAGTTTTCTCTATAATTTCTAGGATTATCAAAAATCCAAGTACAAGTTCCACTATCACAAACCCCCGATTCAAAGCAATGTGTAAATGGAGAATCATATCCATTTTCTTCTGAATCGTATACACCCATCGCAAGAAAATAATCTTCGTTTTCTATATAAGCAGAGCTAAAGTATTCGTCACCATAAAAATGTTCAAATGTACAGTTATCTATTGTGCAAATTATTTCATCATGAATTTTATATTTTGCTAAATCTACATGTAGCCTAAAGAATGTATAGCATGTACCATTCCATTCGTGGGAATCTTGTTTATATAGAAATTCTATAGGTTTATCATTTAATTTCATCTGGACAAAGCCAAAAGGAGTAATGATTTTATCTGCTTTTATTCCATAGTAATATTCGTTCATATACATATCTAAGCAAATAATCTTATGGTTGTAAAGAAAAGGAGTTGATAAATTTGAGAGATATTAAGACAAAACAAAAAATGCAAGCTATCAAAACAAAGGATACAAAAAGAAATATTCAGCATTTTATTAAGCAGCAGACAATTCATACTCGTAGTAAAGATGTGGATAAAAAAGAGGAGGCTCCTGTTAAATCCAATCCACAGATACAGGCTACAAATAAAGTAAGTGTTGCAGCAAAACAAGTTGTAATTGAATCTAAACATCGAGCTACAAAGTTTATTAAACAAAAACATCAGGAATATAAGATCAAATCAGCTAATAAGAAACCGATAATTGAATCAAATCATGATATTCATCCACAGAGAATTTCATATATATCCAAGGCAAAGAAGCATGTTGTGAATAAAGTGAATGCTTCAAAGATAAAAAAATCTACAGAACAATTTATTTCCAAGCCTATTGTCCAAAATACAACACACGCTATAAAGAAATCACTTCATATTGTTAAAAAGAGCGTATCTACATTGAATACACTCTTTTCTTTTGGAACAGGTATGATCTTATTACTTGTACTTGTGTTATTTATTGGTGCTTTTGGAGTACTAGCACAAGATGGTGGATCCAATAGTGAAATTGTTTCTTTAAGTGAAGAAGTCATTGCGTATGAAGATACCATTCATAAATATGCCAAAGAAAATGATATTGAAGACTATGTTTCTTTAATACAAGCCATTATGATGCAAGAATCTGGTGGTAAAGGAAATGATCCAATGCAAGCTAGTGAGTCAGGATATAACACAAAATATCCAAGAGTTCCTAATGGTATTACAGAAGCTGAATATTCAATAGAAGTCGGTGTTAAAACATTTTCGGATTGTATTAAAAAAGCCAATGTGAAAGATCCATCGGATACGGAACATATCTACTTAGCATTGCAAGGATACAACTATGGAAACGGCTATATAGAATGGGCACTTACGAATTTTGGTGGATATTCCAAATACAATGCACAACTCTTTTCAGACAATAAGAAACAAGAACTTCATGTAAGTGGATATGGTGATCCACTCTATGTAGATCATGTTATGCGGTATGTAGGAATTACATTTCGTGGTGGAACAAATCCTAACTTTAATAATTTAGAAGCATGGGTAACAAAAAATCCATATGCAAAATCTGGTTTATATGGCCAATGCACATGGTTTGCATGGGGTAGATTCTATGAATTATACGGCTATGATCCAGGCTTTACTGGTAATGGATGGGATTGTGTCGATGAATTGCTTGCTGCACATCGTGATAAATTTGAAAGAGCAGATGTACCAAAAGCAGGAGCCGTCTTTTCAGGTATTGGGAAAAATCATGTTGGTATTGTGTTAAAAGTTAATGGAGAAAACGTTACCATTCAAGATGGAAACTATGATGGTAAAACTAATACGTTTGAAGAAGCAAAAACAGACTGGCGAACAAACACCTATACAATATCAGAACTTAGAAGAAGATATGGTGGTATCGTATTTGCCAATCCAAAGTAAAAGCGAAGACTCATCATCTTCGCTTGTTTGATTCATTATGCAGTTTAACAACTTCATTAGCTTCCTCTTCTGTACGATACAACTTAGATTCACGAACACGAGTACCAGAAGTACCACAATTGCCATTCCCATCAAAAATAATGGTGCAAAATCCACCAGCATTTCGAACAACCTTAGCTTTTCTTACAAAGACAGAAGAAGCAACAAAATAAACAGTATCTCCTTCATTAAATCGTTTCAAATTATCATCTCCAATAGAATAAATTCTCTTTGATTATTTTACCCAATCAGGTTGATAATGTCACTATGCGAGACATGTCTTTTACAAAATAAATTTTTCTCATAAAGATATAACTTGGGAACAGCGTAAGTTGGGTGATGTCGTTCAGATAACTATGGGGCAATCGCCGGATGGTAGTACCTATTCGGATGAGCCAAGCGATTATATTCTTGTTCAAGGTAATGCCGATTTGCAAAACGGCTGGGTTTGCCCTCGCATTTGGACAACTCAAATTACCAAGAAAGCAGATGCAGATGACTTAATAATGAGTGTCCGTGCTCCGGCTGGAGCAATGGGAAAAACCGCTTATAATGCGGTAATCGGGCGTGGTGTTGCTGCAATTAAAGGAAATGAATTTATTTATCAACTGCTAGTAAAAATGGATGCAGACGGTTTTTGGAAAACACTTTCCTGCGGCTCAACATTTGAATCTCTTAACTCAGACAATATTAAAAATGCTGAGGTCAAAATACCGACAACAGCCGAGCAGATAAAAATAGGCGATTATTTTCAGCAGTTCGACAACCTTATCACCCTTCATCAGCGTGAGTTCTAAATATAAATTATCAACTTAAATTTGCTAGAGAACGCATAACTATATCTACATCTTGATTTTCTAATTCTTGGATAATATGTAAATACGTTTTTTGAGTAGTAGTCATGCTTGCATGACCTAATCTTCTTGCAACACTAGCTATTGAAACACCAGCATATAATAAAAGTGAAGCATGTGTATGTCTTAATCCATGTATAGATATTGTTGGAATATCAGCTTTTTTACAAAGTCTAAATAAAATTCCATTAACGGTCGAATTATATATTTTATCGTTGTTTTTAACAAAAATAGGTTCATCGTTAGGCAAATCTTTCAATAATTGTGAAAATTGCATAACAGTTTTCCAATCTAATTGAACTTTTCTAACAGACGATTTGTTTTTTGTAGGTAGAAATCCTCCTTGACCTTTATAATCCCATGTTTTATTTATCGATACTATTTGCTTTGAAAAATCAAAATCTTCAGGAGTCAATGCTAAAGCTTCTGAAAATCTCATGCCGGTTTTTGCAACCAAAAGAATAAACCAATCCCAATTAACTGAGTCTTTTAAATCCAAGGATGTCAACAAATTATGAAGTTCAAATTGATTTAAATATTTCGGCTTTTTTTCACTAGGCGTTTTTCCTTTGATAATTGCTTTTCGAGTCGGATCTTTAGGAATTAATCCTTCATCAACAGCATCTAAAATGGATCCTTTTATCTGATGATGAAAGTCCATTGTAGTCTGTCTTTCATGATATTTAGCATAATCATTAATTAATTTTTGATATGAAATTCTATCCAAATCGCATAATTTCAAATTAGGCACTAATTTTTCTAACCAAGAAATTGCCATTTTATATTTTGACAATGTAATTGGACGTATAGCGCCTTCTTTATAAATACTTACCCATTCTTTATAGTATTCAACAAACAATTGATTATTATCCATAGTCCTTTTCCTTTCCACTCACGCTGATGAAGGGTGATGAGGTTGTCAAGGTTAGAAAAATAGGTAGCAAGAAGTTCTTGCTCTCTAAGTTCTACTGGAATTTGTATATCTACACCTGCAAGAGATTTTTGGCTTACTCCCTTTGCCGTTCCTCCACTTGAGAGTGAAGTTAGTGTGGTGAAAACTGCAGGACTCCTAAGTAGTGTTGCAAGAAAGTTTTCTGTAATAATATCTTCTTTAACATCAAAGGCAATTGTCCTCTGACTAAGTATATATCGCTTATTATCAGGCACTTGTGCTACATTGCCCATTGGTGCTTCTGTTGTAAATAAAACCTGTTCTTTGTGTAGTTCGTTTCCACTCATCCACTTATCATATAATGCTTGATCCCCGTAATGAACATCCTGAGAGAAGTCAATATAACCATCTTTAACATTAAGTGCTGATAATGCTAAGTAGCCACTTTCGCTCCAGTCCATACCGAGTTTTTTTGGTGTTCTACCTCGAAAATCTGTTATCTTTTCAATACAGCTAAGTAACTTACGCTGTTCCCAAGCAAAAAGGGAGAGTTGCTAAATGTAACTCTCCCTCAATAAATTATTCAATATCAAATCCACCTTGTAATATAAATTCTTTTAAGTATTTATTTATTTTAATATTAACTTTAGACGGAAGCAATTTTATTCCTTCTTTTTGTTCAAAAAATAGCTTTGCTTTAGCTTTGTCAACTGTTTCAACTACTTTATCAAATCTTCCAAATTCATTTAAATTTGATTCATTCAATTTTAAAGAAACAGCTTCTCTAAGCAATGTTTCATCTAAACCTAAAGCCACAGATATCTTATGAATTTGATCATTTTTTGCATTAGACATATATTCTGTAATGCAATCTCTAAATGATTGTTCATTTATATTTAATTTAAAATCGCCTGAATCAATATCATGTAAAATTAAGTTTGCATATTTTTGTTCTTCCACTGATAATGTAGCAAAAGTTTTATGCAACTCATCTTTAATTTTGGCTACTTCTTCTTTAGAAACATCTGGTTGAGCAAGAGCCTTTAAGTATTTATTGAATTTAGAATTCATATAATCAGAATCAATTAATCCTGTATCAATTTCTGTAATATAAGTTTCTACATCAAACGGAATTGAATCTAATCCTCCAGAACCTCCACCTTGTAATTCTTTATATCTCTGTACTAGAATCAAATATGTTTTTTCGTCAATTTCTCTTGTGATAACTTCTTTTTCACCATTTTCTAAATCAAATTCATATTTTTCTTTATCCCAAGTCATTCTTTGAATTTTTGCTGCTTCAAGATATTTATTAAAAATATTGAATAATTGTGCAAATTTACTTTTGTCTTCTTTTTGTTTTGGTAACTTTTCAAAATTTTGTACACCTGCAGATTCAAATAAATTTCTTATTTGATCAAATATAGAATTCATATTTTTTAAATTACTATTTAATTTTTCAGCAAATAATCCGTATGGTTTATCCCCTGAATATAATTGAATAGCTTTTTTTATATTTTCTTCCATTGTATGCGGACGTCTATAATAACGAATTACACCAAATGGTTTATCAGGTCCAAATAATCTATTTGTTCTTGAGAAAGCTTGAATTATGTTTTCATATTCAATCATTTTGTCAATATACAAAGTATTAATCCATTTAGAATCAAATCCAGTAAGCATTTGATTTACTACAATTAAAATATCTATCTGTTTTTTTGGTTCCAATTCAATTCTTTCATATGGCTTCTTATGCGCAAGACGTGAAGCAATATCTTTCTTCATTTTAGGAAATGAGGCAATATTAAATTCTTGTCCATAAAGATTATTATAATCATTAATAATTTCAAGAACTCCTTCTTCTTTAACTTTATATCCTTCTTTATTGTCGATATGTTCATCAAAAAGGCCTATAACTTTTAGTTTTGATGTTTTTGATTTAAATAATTTATAATATCTTATTGCTTCTGGAATACTACTTGTAGCAAATATTGCATGAAATTTACTATTTTGACTAATAATGTCCCATCCATTTATGATATCTTCTACAACAGCTTTCATATGCTCATCTGTTTGATATTGAGCATTTGGAATATAATCTTCAATACCCAGTATTTTATTTCCAAAATCATCAACTTTAGTTATCATTGAAATTTTAGATTTATCCATATATTTTAAATATATTTTTTTCTTTTCAGGATCTGACAAAGCCTCATCTCTAGTATTTGCCTTAGCTTTTACCAAAGCTACTGCCTCGCGTAATTCATTATCTTTATATGTCATCACTTTATATGGATCAAAGCCAAGAACATTTCCATCTCGAATTCCATCAGCAATGCTATATCTATGTAACTCTTCGCCAAAAATATCAGAGGTTGTGTTCATTTTCTTTTGATTTTCATCTTGAATTGGCGTTCCTGTAAACCCAAAAAATAATGCATTAGGGAAAGTATCTTTAATTGTTAATAACATATCACCAAATGTTGATCTATGGCATTCATCAATTATGAACACTATTCTTTTTGAAGTCATTTTATCCAAATCAGATTGCTTCAATCCATCATTTTCTTTTCCAATATTACTCATTTTTTGAATAGATGTAACTATTAAAGTATTGGCTGGATCCTCACTTTTAATTTTTGAAACTAACACATGCGTATCTTCAGTATCTTGTATATCATCAGCATTATCAGCAAAAGCACGATACTCTTTTAAAGATTGTGTTCCTAATTCAATTCTATCCATTAAGAAAATAACTTTATCGGCATCTTTAGAAGAAGCAATTAATTGAGCCGATTTAAAGCTAGTCAATGTTTTTCCAGAACCCGTTGTATGCCAAATATAGCCACCCAATTGATTCTTGTCTTGCCATTTATTTTTTGCGACCTTATCAGAAATTTTACTAGCTGCATAATATTGATAACTACGCATGACTTTTAATACACCATCAGAGTCATCTGCCACTGTATAAAACCCAATCATCTCATGAGCCATTGGAATACTTAGTAAAGAAGCACCAACTTTATCCCATTGATCAATTCTTTCATTATTAAAATCTGCCCAATGAAAATAATAGCATGGATTAAATTTTCCATCGGGACCAGGATTAGCATAATAAGTTGTTTCATCTGGATTCATAGCCACAAAAATTTGTACTAATGAATATATTCCTGTAAAAACACCCTCATAAGCATATTTTTCAATCTGAATTTGCGCCTGTTTAACTGAAACTCCACTCTTTTTCAATTCTATATGAATTACAGGCATTCCATTAATCAGTAAAGTCAAATCTCCACGACGATCATTTGCTAATGAATTCTTTGCCTTGTATATAGGTTGTTGTGCAATCTGATATCTAGAAGATCCAGCAGCAATTTCATTTCTATCATATATTTTCAAGCTAATCTCTTTTCCGAAATGCATCTTATCATCTGGATTATCGCGCTTAATAGATACAGTTTTTCCATTTATAAAACCATTTAATTTTAATGGCGTTCTCAATGTTTTAATTTGATCTATTATTTGATCCATTTCTGATCTAGTTAATGGATAATCATTTAGTCGATCTATATCTCTATTATTTTCATATAAAATATCAGCCCAATTTTGAATTAACTCATCTTCAGTAGGATGTTTTAAAACTTTATTTTCCCAGCCATATTTACATAACACTTTAATTAAAGCTTCTTCAAAGTCTGATTCTTTATTAAATATCATTTTTATGCTCCTTTCTTATAAAAATCTTATAAATAAAACTATTTTGTATCAAAAATACATACGCTGATGAAGGGTGATGAGGTTGTCGAGGTTTGCAAAATAGGCTCCAATTTTTTGTTGTTCACAAACAGAAGGATATGGAATTTCAATATTCATAATTCCTTCTTTATTGATAAATTTGGTTGCATTACCTCTCATTATTGATTCATAGAAATTACAATTGTTAAGCTTATCTAAAAATACTTTAACAAATTTAACATCTGCCCTTTCGTTCAAACGGATTAGCATAATATTCCACGCAATTAGTAGCTCAACTCCAGGTTCCATAACTACTGAGGGACCAATCGTGCCAATGTTTGCCAATAGAATATCATTAGCCTGTGGAACATATTTAGGATAATAAATTGGTTCATATTTTTCTTTATCAAGGTAGCGTACGTCCTTATAATCTATTTTTCCAGAAGTAATATGTTTTCCCTGCAAAATTGGAACACCTTCGTTGACATATTCAACTTTATCAGCAGTTGTATTTATTCCTTGGTACGCAACTTCAATAACATCTTGAAACTTACGCTGTTCCCAAGAATAATCCTATTACAAGTGCTCACGCACCATCATAAGGGCATATCCAAGCAGGTTTTGACCGTTCCATTTAGCTTTGTTGAGTCTGTCGGGGTCTTTCATTGACAAACCGATACCCCAAATACGGTCTTTTACGGCACACTCAGCCAAAACAGAATTTTCGGTTGCTTTGAGTTTTCCTTTTAGCTCCTCGTTTTGTGAGAACTTTGCCAAAAGCCCATCATAAACTACAATTTGACGAATTCCATTCCACAAACTCTCATCGTAATTTGATACCTGCCTGCCAAGCGATTTGATTTTGGCAACATCACTTGTTGATAAGATTTGAGTTGCTACCGCTTCATCTCCAAAGCAAATTGCTTTGCGGTACATCATAAATTGTTCCATCGAAGAAAACGCTATATCGTCCACCGTAAAAGGTGACGGATACCAATTACTCAAATAGCCGTTATCTTCATCAGGATTGTGAAAACAAATAATATCCATTATACTTCACCGACTTTTTGCACTGCTAAATCAAGTTCCAAGTCGTGCAAACCATAGTATGCTTTTTTTATGAAATCAAGTGGTACTTTTTTAAGTACCTCGGAACTCGGAATATCGTAATACCATTGATAGTAAGCATAAAACTCGCCAATCCAGTCAGGCATAAAGCCGTCAAGAGCTTTGCCGGGCTTCAAGGAATACTTTTCGGTTTCGGTAAAGTATTCCCACAATTCTTTGGCATCCATTGTGTTGACATAGGCTTTTGCCTCGTCAATACTTTTTCTTGTTTTGCTTGCCATATAGGTCTTAATAAAATCCTCAGTATCTTTATCAGGATAAGTTTGAGCAACAAAGTCAAAGAGCTTACCCTGATTTTCGACTACATCATTCAAATAATCTTGTGAATATGCTCTCATAATCATCACTCCTCAAACAGTGTACTGAACACCTTTGTTACACGGTTAGCGTCGGAATCAACAAGTTCACGCATTTTCTGCCTTGCGGTAATATCTCGCTGATTGTACTTTTCGTTAAACTCTGTGTACTCAACAGTTTGCAAGCTGTTTGCCACTTCGTGCAGTTTGGAATAAGCAAGCTCGGACTTTATACAATACTGAATACCTAAGCCGCCAAGAGACAGCAATTCTTCAAGAATATCCATATCGATATTGTCTCTTACAAATTCCTTTGCAATATAGAAATATGAGGCATTTGCTCTCCAACCTTTGATAACATCGTACTTGTTAGTATCTACACCATATTTTGCAATAAATTTCTTTGCAAGCATACGGTAACGCTTTGAGTCGGCTGCGTCTCTGTGTTTCATCAGTTCTGCAAGCCACGCAAGGACACCTTTTTCTTGAAAATCCAAAATTTCAAGTCCTTCTGTATCAAGTTCATATTGATGAACATAGCCATTGGTTTCATTTGGTCGGCAAACTGCCCATTCTTTTGCAAGATCTATGCTTTCGGTAAGGTAAAATCCTCGCCCGTAGTCGTGTTTTTCCTCACCTTTGCCAAATGCAGGCACTACAATTTTGTCAGGAGTACCGTGATATAAAATTATTTTTTTCATTTTCTCTTTTCCTCCTAAACAAACATCTTTTCGAGCATAGATTTCTTGATATTTTGAAGCTTTTCTAACTCACGCTGATGAAGGGTGATGAAGTTATCAAGGCTACAGAAATATTCACCTATTTTCTTTTGCTCATCAATATTAGGAAGCATAAATTCTGTTTTCAAAAAATTATCATTATACAATCTTTTAATTGTAGAGCCTTCACAAGACCATTCAACAACATTGTATAAAATTTTCAAAAAACTATTATCAATGTCTTTTCCATGCTTCAACCAAACAATATTTGAATCTTGAAAATACTCGTTTTCCCCAGTAAATTCAACAGTTCTACCAATACTCCCAGAAGCAGAAATTAATATATCTCCTTTATTTGGAAATGGATATTTTGCTTTATATTCATCAAATAATTCTTGAGAAATATATGCATCTGGCTCTCCGCCAAAAGTCCCTATTTTGTAAAAGGGTACATCTCCTTCATCAGAAGTCTGCTCTTTAAATATTCGTTTGCACATAGCAACAGAACCTACATCGCCAAACTTACGCTGTTCCCAAGGGTCAGTAAATCCTTTGAATCGAATTTCCGGAATGTTACTTCCGTTTTTTGGAAACATTTTTTCTAGCATAGATTTCTTAACATTTAACAATTTATTATACTTACGCTGATGAAGGGTGATAAGGTTGTCGAGCTGCTTAAAAAGGCTGCCAATATGTGCCTGTTCCTCTACTGTTGGAAGCGATAAAGTCACACCAAAATATCCTTCTGTTGTCATTCCTGTTAATGCGGTTTGCGTTGATACACTTATCAAATATTTACGAACGTCAATATTATAATTTAACTCCAATGTTGCAAAATGAGAATTGATAACACTTTGGTCTAATTTAACTCTTCTTGTATGCCACGCAAATGCACTACCTACGCCGTTTTTTCCTACGCAAACAGTTCTTGCAATCCCTTCTGGAACGAGTGATGATTCTCCATAAATTAAATCATTTTCTTCAAGCAAAAATTTTTCATCGTTTACTGGACCTAGTCTGTAAATTTCTCCATCAAAAATATCATTATCATAAATATTTCCAACACCAATTACATTGGTTCCAGTACCATAATCTTCCTTGCTTATGTATATACCCGCATTATGACTAATAACCAAATCTCCCAACTTACGCTGTTCCCAAGGGTCAGTAAAACCTTTAAATCTGATATTAGGAATTTTATTATTTTCCATATTATTTTCCTCCTAATAGCATTTTGAATTCATCTAAACCAAGCATGTCATAATCATTTCCTTCTAAATCATTTAACATCGAAATTAAAGATTTTTCTGTTTTTGAAATTTCTTCTTCTAAATCTGAATAAGTAGTTTCATATTTCTTGGCTAGTAATTCAATTTTAGATTCAAAATCATTTAATAATTTAATAGGCAAACTATTAATACTTTGCATTAGTGGTTCAATCCATTTTGAATTTAATGAATCACAAATTTGGTCATAAGTTAGATTTTCAATTGTGGATTTTGTATTTAATTCCAATTCGGCTATTTCCGATTTTAATGCTTTATTCAATTCTTTTTTCTTAGTAACTAAAGAGCTATAATTTCTTAACTTTTCTCTTGTTTCTAACTCCACATCAGTATCTTTGATAAATTGTTTAATACATTTATCAACAATTTTATTACCTTCATCATCATAAAATTCCATTTCTTTTTCTTCATCTGTAAGGTTTTCAATAATATCATTAATTTCAGAATCGATTTCGGATACTTGATTTTCTTTATCTATCAGCTCTCTCTTTTCTTTCAACAAATACTTACTTTGAATAAGATCAAATGGTAATAGATGTCCAATCCAACCTTCTTGAACTTCTACTTCTTTCTCTTTTTTCTTTTTGATGACCAAATTAGGATCAACAACTTTAGCAGCATCTATTCCTTCGGTTTGAATGATTTCAATGTCTCCAGAAATTGTATTCCATTCATCATTTAAATATTGATAAGCTTCATATTGATTGATTAAAGAGATATTTTTTAGTCTATTAAAAATTTCATTACTGATTATTTCTTCAGTTTTGGCAATATTTAAGTTTTCAGCATCATCAATTAGTAATGTTTTTAAATAACCTTCAAAACCAGCAAAAGCATTTTTGTATTCATTCACAAAATGTTTAACATCTTGATTATTTTTAATGATATTTCTAACATCTTCTGATTTTAATGTACTATATGGTTCATCATTAGATTGGAATAATTCATCCTTTAATGTTGGGAATGCACTCCAAAATGCATCATAATCATTAATTTCAGAATTTGGAATACCTCCAAACATAGACGCATAAATGTCATATGATTCTGCTTTTTCTGATGAATCAACATATCTAGGAATATTTAAGTTATAATCATTGGCACGAATTTCATCACGGCTTACGACTTTGCAATATTTATCAATATCTTTTCTATTCTTAATCGCATCGGTAATTTTACGTATGTCACATGCTCTTAGTTTATTGTTTTTTCCTTCTTTAATAAATCCTTTAGAAGCATCAATAATTAACGTATCTGTGTTATTTCTCTTTTGTTTTAAAACCATGATAATCGTTGGAATACCTGTTCCAAAGAAAATATTAGATGGTAAGCCAATAATAGTATCAATCTTATTTTTTTCGATTAAGTTTTTACGAATAGTTCCTTCTTCGCCACCACGGAATAAAACACCGTGAGGTAAAACAATTGTCATAATACCATCTGGTTTAATATGGTATAAGTCATGTAATAAGAAAGCATAATCCGCTTTTCCTTTTGGTGCCGTACCATAATCAGCGTATCTTGGATCATTTCCTTTATCCGTTGGATCCCATTTTTGGGAATAAGGCGGGTTAGATGTAACAGCATCCACATATAATGGTTCATATGTTCCAATTGGATCAGAATCTTCAAAATCAGGCCAGTCCTCTTCCAATGTATCACCATTACGGACCTTAATATTATCAGGTAAAATTCCACGCATAACTAAATTCATACGTGTTAAGTTATACGTATTTTTCTTTAATTCTTGAGCATAATATTTAATATTATCTTTACTATCCATATGTTTTGAAACACTCTTACCAATATTGATTAATAAAGAACCTGAACCTGAACATGGGTCATAGATTTTAATTTCAGTTCTATCTTTTAAATGTTCAGCAATAATTTCTGACATTAGTAAAGAAACTTCATGCGGAGTATAGAACTCTCCAGCTTTTTTTCCAGCATTTGCTGCAAAATTAGATATTAAATATTCATAGATAAATCCTAAAACATCATAATCTTGTTTATCATCCATAGGAATATCTTTGATTAAATACAATAAATCTCGAACTGCTTTACTTTGTTCTTTAGCAGTAGAACCTAAGTTACTTAATCCTGTTTCCAATGTTTGGAATATTCCATCAAATACACGTTTATAATTCGTACCAATTAAACGACTGAATGCAGATAGAGCATCGCGGACATTTGCAATATCAAAATCATGTCCTTCACTAATCCATGTTGAAAATAAGTTTTCATAAGAAATAAAATATCCTAAACCACTTTGCACAAATTCAACGATTTCTGCATCTTCTTCATTTACTGATTTTATATCTTCTTCGGTAAAATCATTCTTTAACAAAAAGTCTTCTTCTCTATCTGACAAAAATTTGTAAAAGATAAAGCCTAGAATATAATCTTTATATTCACTAGCTTCAATCTTAGATCTCATTTTATTAGCTGATTCCCATATTTTTTTTGCTAATTGTTGTTTATTCATTTAATAAATCCCCCTAAAATTATAAGCTAAAATAATATTCTTTTATTTTCTGTGCCATTAAATAACGACGTTGCTTCAAAAAATCAAAATAATCATCCACTGTATAACATACAAACTCTTTAGGTATACAGTTTTGTTTAAATGATTCTTCTAACCCTTCTTTTGTTGTTATTGCACCAATGTATGGATCTTGATTATCAATTTGATCCAATACTTTTTTCATATATACATTTGGTGCATCATCCTTAATTCGAATATTGATTTCGGATTGAGTCATTACATAATTAGCTATTTGGTTGTAATCATTTCTTAAGTTATGACCATTATTCTGCAAATACTTTTTTGGAAATAAATGATGAATATCTCCTCGATTTGCTATTAATGCTTCTATAGAAATATCTTTAGATAAGAATCCTTTATCATGGGAATGTACTTGTGCCATTAAATATAGTTTGAAATAAGGACTACTGGATACAGAAGTATTCAATCTTTCTGGTAATATATGATCCCAATATGCATCAGAAAGTTGTCCTAATTCTACTGATTTTAAATATTCTTCTGGAACATTAAAATTGAAACGTTTTATATCATAATCAAACATAGACTCAGGAGAACCAGAATATCTACCAGTTAAAACTGATAATACCAACCATTTTCTTACAATTGTTTCGATTTTGTTGGAATCTATTCCCTTGTCACGTAATAAAATGAATAAAGCATATCCAAAATTTAAAGCATTATCAGAACGTATTAATGAAGAATCTATAATTCCAGCTGAATTAAGAATCATCATGTAACGATCATAATTTGTTTTATTAACAAATTTAAGAACTCCTTCATTTAATTTCCTATAGGATTCTTCAGCAATTTCTTCTTCATAGTCCCGTGTTTCAAAGTTTCTTCCTGACAACAAATTAACTAAATCAGATAGTTTTCCTCTGTAAAATTGAGAGGTGAATGCAACACGCAAAATATCTGTATAAGCTGGTGAATAAATATCATCCGCATTGTTTGCAATCCATTTTATTTTATTGAATTCGTCTAATTTAGCAAACTCTTTATCATTTTCTTTAATAGCTTCTAAATCCATAGGTCTTTGATTCAAGTGACAAAAATAATCAATCGTTTTTCTGATAACATCTCCACCATATTTTTCATTTGAAGAAATTTTACTCATTGCAAAATCAGCCTGAGATAATACAGTTCCTTTAGAATTAATTCGAATAAAAATATCGGTAACAGTTTCAATATCAAGATCAGAATCTAAATCAATTACACCAATACTATTATTTTTTATTGCTGTAAGCTTAGTGATTGTATTGCTTACATCTGCTGGATTTACATTGTTTAATTCGCCATATTTAACCGCAAAATTAAAACTATTAAAATCTGGCTTAAACACTTCAGAAATATCATTAATATACTTACTGTCTTTTTCAATAGCAGGGTTGAAAACCTCAAACTTTTCATCAATCGGATTAAAAGAAATTTTAATTCTGACTTTTTTGTACTGTTGATTTACTACATCTTTACCAGCAATAGCAGCTGTTAATGCTGTGATTCTTTGCTGACCATCAATTACAATCTTTTTACCACTGCTTAAAGTTCCATCTTTCAATTTGACGTCTGGATTCTTCCAAATAATAAGATAACCAACAGGATAACCTTTATATAAAGAATCCATTAAATCTCTTACTTTGCTTGTCTCCCATACAAACGGTCTCTGCATCTCGGGAATTGCAATTTCACCACTACTAATCCACGAAATAATATTATCTACTGAATGGTTATTAACACTATACTTTGCCATATTATTTTTCACCAACTATCTCTACAATATCATCAAAACTACAATTTAATGTTGTACATATTTTAATCAAAGAATCCATAGAAACGGTTTGATTCTTTGAAAGTTTTGCAAGCGTACCAGGAGTTAATCCTGCTATTTTTGCAAGTTCAGTTTTTTTCATACCTTTATCAATTAATAATTTAAACAATCGATTATAACTAATTTCCATATGATTTGACCTCTTTCTTTATTTCTAATTATAGAGGAAATAGATATAAACATAAATATAAATATCACATTTTAGTGATTTTTTTTTATTTTTCATTTATTTCATCTTAGTTATTGATGAACTAACTTTCACATGTTCTAATAATATTAATGCAAAGAAATCGAAGTCCTCCTAACTCTTTTCGTTTTTGAAAAGAGAATAGATTTTTAGAATACAACGAATTGGTACAGATCTCTGTTTCAGACAGTTGATCTGTTTTTTTTATCCCTTTCAAGGCTAAAAAATGCCTTTTTTGTGGACTTTCAAGTGAAGGGGAAATTGTTTCTCCTTCACAAAAGGAGGAATAATTAAATGTATAACTATGGTTATGAAAAGAAAAAGTATTTAGAAGCAAAAGAAAAAGAAGAAAACTTACTACGATTATTAGGATTTCCTGAATGGAAGATACGATATCTTCGTGAACTAGATGATTTTGATTTCAATAAAAATCGTAGTTTTCACCGTAACGAATCACCAACTGAGGTGAAATTCTTTCTAAATGAACCTTCTGAAGATTATATAAGTGAATATACATGGGAAGATGTACTGAACGGAGTTAATGATGCCGTTGTTTATATGCATTTAAAAACGTGTGATCCTGTCATGCAGAAAATTATTGTAATGTTGAAAAACAAGTATTGTGTGTGGGAAATTGCTGAAGATTTACATATGACGAATAATGCAGTTTATAAAAGAATCGAAAAATTCTCAAAAAAATGTAAAAAGAGAGGCTAATAATTCACGATTTCAAGGACTATCTAGTGAAGGGAGATATGTAATCTTCCTAGTAGCTCTTTGAAAACAACATAACAACTATTAGATACAACACTTATATATTCGAGCTATTTCACTACTGCGCGATGATGTTTTTAGCGAGCGATGATACTTTAGATTGATAAACAATGATGCTGATTGTGCCATGACAATATATAAGATAATGATACTTCTAGCGACAGGCTCAAGCGTGATATGGGTTGGTGCGATGCCAATGAAAGATAATTAGCAACTATCTTGTCTAATAGGATTCCTTTGTTTTTGGGTAATCAGGTGATAAATAGAAAACACGATAAATATTTTATTTTTAAACATCAACCGGGACTTGCTCCCGGTTTTACATAAGGAGTGAATCGAAATGAAAGTCAAAAGAGGAGAAGTTTATTTAGCAGATTTAAGTGATGCATCTGGATCAGAACAAGGTAAAGTACGACCTGTTGTAATTATTCAAAATAATCGGGGTAATAAGTATAGTCCAACAACTATTGTGGCTTGTTTATCTTCCAAGATTTATACAAAACATCATTTACCAACGCACCATCTTTTACCAGAAGGTATTGGATTGAAATATAAATCCATGGTCATGTGTGAACAGATTCGTGTCATTGATAAAAGTAGATTGTTAAAGAAAATAGCTACTGTGAGTAGACTCGATATGTTGGCAATCGATCGAAAGATCAAAATCAGTTTGGATCTACGTTTACATAACCAAAGAAAGTAGCTTTGGTTATGTTCCCTTTCCTTATGGAAGCAGTCCTTTCCCAGCTGCTTCCTTTTAATTTGTAGGTGAGAATTACTGTTTTAAAAATTTTATAGTAAGGAGGAACAAAGCGATGAAACCTGTTATATGCGAAAAGAAGACGTATACCGTTGCTGAAATCATGGAAATACTTGGTATTGGAAGAACAGCAGCCTATGACTTAACAAGAAAAGGTTTGTTTAAAGTAATTCGTGTTGGAAAATTACTTCGTATTAACAAGGAATCCTTTGATCAATGGTTTGACAGTCAACAATAAAGGAGGAATGAGGGATGGCTGTAATTTTAAAATTGGGAAAGAAATTTCAAATTACTTACGAAGTAGTCACACCTACAAAGGAAATAAAGTCAATCAAAGAAATATTCGATAATTATGAAGATGCAGCTAAACGAAAAGAATTATTGGATGGTGAAGTTTGTATGTTTTCACCAGAAAGTTTGTTTGTGGATGTAATGGAAGATTGGCTTGCTGATCCATATTTCAGAGATCATTTAAAAAAATATCACGAAGCTCAAAAAAACTATGATGTGTATCTTCGTAGCCTGGTAGAAACAACAAAAGTTAAAGAAATTGACTCAACTTTTGCAAATTCTATTATTAACCAACTATGTGCTACAAAAAGCGTAGGAAGAAATAGTGCATTATCTGTTAAAACAATCCGTGCTTGCAAGTTACTACTTATCAGTACTTGCGATCATGCAATTAAGATGGGAATCATGGATGAAAATCCATTCAATGAAATACACATTTCTGATCCACATGATTTTAAAAAGAGGCCAAAGAAATATGCAGATTGGACATATGAAACGATGATTCAAATTTTTGATGCATGCAAAGAAGAAAAGCTTTACGTTATTATGCAGATCGTATTTGCAACCGGAATGAATGTAACAGATGTTCTTGGTCTAGTTTGGAGCGATTTTTATCATGAAAAAGATAAATACTATATTCGAACAAATAAAGTAATGGAGCGCATGTATGAAAAAGAATTGCAATTTCTTCCTAAAGATTATGTTATCCAAAAATATGTTCATGATAAGAAAATAAAATTAAAAACACAAGTTGTTCATCATTATGTAGATAAAGAAAATATCTACTCTATTCCATGTGCCTTATATGAATTATTACAAAATTGGAAAAAGAGATCGAAAGAAATCTATCATTTTGATATAAATCCTAATTCATTAATGTTTACTACTTATGGAATCAATCCATATGATGATCGTCTCGTACTTAAACATCTAGATCAAACTACATTAAATCTAAAACTACCTAGACACACTTTAGCAGGATTAAAATTTTTTTCTAGTAAAACTTCTCCAGATGGACGACATTATCGTGACATTTATTATTATGAACATAATGATATTTCTTTCAACCAGATTGGATTAACCGCAAAAGAAAAAGCTGTAAAGATAAACAAAGAATTTACGAAATCCATGAAAAAAGAATTGCCTGATAAGGATAAAAAAGATGCTGAGGATTTAGTAAAACAACTTGGTGAAGATAAAAATATTCGTAAGAAATTATTGATGAAACTATTAGAAATTGAAAGTGGTGAATAAAATGGCATCCATACAAAAACGAAAGGATAAATACAATGTAGTTTATTATTATACGGATAAATATGGAAAGCAAAAACAAAAATGGGAATCCTTTAGAACATTACGGGAAGCCAGAAAACGTAAGGCAGAAGTTGAATTACAACAAGCCAATCGAACTTTTATTGCACCAAGTACTACGACTTTAAATGAATTCTGGCCAACATACGTGGATCTATATGGATGCAATAAATGGTCAATATCTACTATGGAAAAGAATACGGCCTTATTTACAACATATATTTCTCCATATTTAGGGCATTGCAAACTAGATGAAATTCGTCCAATAACCATTGAGCAATATTATGCAAATCTAAAAGAAAGTGAAAATACAAAGAAAACAGGAAAAGTATCCACTCGTGTTGTTACAGAAGTTCATAGAGTTTTACGATGTACATTTAATGTTGCGGTAAAATGGGAATACATTTCCAATAATCCATTTTTAAAAGTGGATACGCCCAAACATGATTATGAAAAGCGAGAAATATGGACAGCCAATCAAATTGCCAAAGCACTTGAAGTTTGCGAAGATCCAAAACTATCGATTGCCATCCAACTCGCATTTGCCTGTTCTTTAAGAATTGGTGAAGTGCTCGGTCTGACTTGGGATAATGTGCATATCAGTGAAGATGATTTTGCGTGTGGTGATACACACATTTATATAAAACAACAATTAGAACGCGCCCGTATGGATGCCATTGAAAAATTGAACAACAAAGATGTACTATTCATCTTTCCTCAATTTGAAAAAAGGAAAAATGCGACAAGACTGATATTAAAAACTCCTAAAACAGATAGTAGTGTACGAAAAATATGGCTACCAAATACATTAGCTTGTTTCTTGAAACAATGGAAAGAGGATCAAAGTAAGTATAAGGAAGCCTATGGAGATGACTATCATGATTATAATCTTGTAATATGTCAACCAAATGGCATTCCATGTGATGGAAGCATTATTCGTAAAGGCCTTTCAGAATTAGAGAAAGAAGCTGGGCTTCCCCACGTTGTCTTTCATTCTTTGCGTCATACTAGTACAACCTATAAATTGAAATTAAACAATGGCGATATAAAAGCAACCCAAGGAGATACTGGGCATTCTCAAGCAGATATGGTCATGGATCTATATAGTCACATCTTAGACGAAGACCGAAGAGTGAATGCACAAAAATTTGAGGACAGTTTTTACAAACAACATATAGAAAACTATGTGGATGTCCCACAGGCAAATAAGAAAGTCGACATAGATAAAGTACTTGAAAAAATCAAGCAAGATCCTGATTTATTGCAGCTTCTAATAGCCACGTTGAGTGGTGATTAAATGATCAATATTAGCTAGTGACGTATCGTTTGATACGTCCTGTGTCGTAGGGTTCTATTCGATACCGTTAGATGATCATTAGAAATCCATTAGATGGCCCCAAAAATAGCACAAAAAAGTTCGGATAAAGATAGGTCATCCGAACACCTTTATAATTTAATTGTTTTTCTGTTTGAAACGTGAATTTTAACAGTGATGAAAAGGTGTATTAAAAACCAAAAAAAGCGGAAAAACCGCTTAAATAAAGGCTAAAATGGTATTCCGGATGGGATTCGGACCCACGACCTTCCGCTTAGGAGGCGGACGCTCTATCCAGCTGAGCTACCGAAATATCTATGCTTATAATACCACAACTTCTACCTCTTGCTTAGGAATTTGACCTCCTGCTTAGGAGGCGTGTGCTCTATCCAGCTGAGCTATATGGACGTGTCTGATATATGATTATAGCCCGATCAAAGTCGAACTGCAATCCCTTATTTAGTTTTTTTTGAGGTGGCCGTTGTAACGCAACCTTAGGAGGCGGACGCTCTATCCAGCTGAGCTACCGAAATATCTATGCTTATAATACCACAACTTCTACCTCTTGCTTAGGAAACCGACGCTCTATCCACTGAGCTACGGAGGCATATTTTCTATTCAATTTTTACAGTTCTAGTCAATCATTTTTAACTCTTAGGAGGCGAATGCTCTATCCAACTGAGCTACTGGGACATATCATGATTTTAACACAATTCTGTAAAATCAACGATTGTTTTTACATGGTTTTTTTCAAACACCTTCTGATTGTTTGGATTTACTAAACCAATACACTCAATATTTAATGATCGAGCTGTATTGATCGCATACATCGAATCCTCAAATACAATTGCACTTTCTGCAGTTGTATTTAAATCCTTCAATACATACTCATAAATGTCCACTTCTCTTTTTGACATCTTTAATTCATCTGCTGAATATACATTCTCCATATATTCCAACATACCAAGTCGATCTAATACTTTTTCGGATAATACCCTTGTGTTTGATGTTAATACAGCCATCTTTTTCTTTTCTGAAGCACACTTCTTTATATAATCCAAAGCACCCTTCTTTGCCTCAATATGATACGCATATTGATTTAAAATATCTTCATGTACTTCATTGAACATCCAAGCCTCATCCTGTTTAGTATGAAATCTTTCTTTGATGTATGTTAAAACCTCTGAAAATTTCATCGTAAAAAAGATTTGACGAGCCTCTTCCATACTCATATACAAATCCATCTTTTTAAATAAATGAATGATGGCATCTTCCCATACGTGCATCGATTCAATTAATGTATCATCTAAATCAAAAAGTATTGTTTCCATATTTCACCTAAATGGTGCGCCTGACAGGTCTCGAACCTGCAACCGCCAGAATCGGAATCTGATACTCTATCCAGTTGAGCTACAGGCGCATTACTTGATAATTATAGCCTAAATTAGTTTCATAATCCATTAAAATGTGGTATAAAAGTGAATGTATATTTTAGGAGGAGAATATTTTTCATGGCAAAACGAATTATTCAAGTTGAAGAAAAAGTACCCGCAAATCTGCTGATACCATTAAGTATTCAACACATGTTCGCAATGTTTGGAGCCAGTGTATTAGTACCATTCTTATTCGGTATTAACCCAGCTATCGTACTATTCATGAATGGTATCGGAACATTGTTGTTTATTTTTATCACAAAAGGAAAAGCACCAGCCTATTTAGGAAGTAGCTTCGCCTTCATTGCTCCCGCAAATATCATTATCGCAAAATTTGGATATCCATACGCATGTGGTGGATTTGTTGCGGTTGGTTTTTGCGGATGTTTATTGGCAATGATCATCAAGAAATTTGGAACAAAATGGATTGATATCGTACTACCATCTGCCGCAATGGGACCCGTTGTTGCATTAATTGGTCTAGAATTATCTTCATCTGCTGCAAGTACAGCTGGAATTCTAGGTGATAACATTGACCCTAAAAACGTGATTGTTTTTGCGGTTACGCTTGGTATGGCTGTAATTGGAAGTGTATGCTTCAAAAAATTCTTAAGCGTTATCCCAATCTTAATTGCCGTAGTTACAGGATATTTAACTGCTGTTGCTGTAGGCATTGTTGACTTTACTCCAGTCCTTCAGGCAAGCTTTATCTCAATTCCAAACTTCCAAGCACCAAAATTCAGTATGGATGCCATTCTAATGATGCTTCCCGTATTATTAGTTATCGCATCTGAACACATTGGTCACCAAATCGTTACAGGTGAAGTTGTAGGAAGAAACTTAATTGAAGATCCAGGACTACACCGCTCTTTATTCGCTGATAACTTCTCAACAATGATTTCAGGTTTAATTGGATCTGTTCCAACTACAACTTACGGAGAAAACATTGGAGTTATGGCGATTACTGGCGTATACAGCGTACAAGTTATTGCTGGAGCTGCCATCCTATCCATCATCTGTTCATTCATTGGTCCATTATCTGCATTGATTCAAACAATTCCAAATCCAGTTATCGGTGGAATCAGTTTCTTACTATACGGTATGATTGGTACAAGTGGATTAAGAATTCTAGTCGACCAAAAAGTCGATTATGGAAAAAGCGTAAACATGATCTTAACATCCGTTGTATTCGTTGTTGGACTTAGCGGAGTAACAATTCACTTAGGAAATATTTCCTTATCAGGAATGGTACTTGCTTGTATCACCGGAATGATCATGTCCTTACTATTCTATATCTTTGAAAAATTCCATTTGTTAAACGAAGAGGAATAAAATAAAAATTGTCATCATTCACGATGACAATTTTTTTAATGCTTCGCATCATAATAAATTGATGCTTTTACTTTTTCTGTATGTTCTTTACCACAAAGCTTTTCTAGAATCGCAAACGCAAACTCAATACTTGCTGCCGCACTTACACCCGTAATGATGTTTCCGTCTGTAACGGCATAAGCATATTGATATTCACCACCAAAATCTTCATCCATATCTTTAAAACAAGTATATTTCTTACCTTTTAAGATACCCTCATGACCTAAGATTGTTGGAGAAGCACAAATAGCTGCCAATACTTTATTTTCGGCAAACTCATGAGCTAATTTTAATACTTCTTCATTCTTTTCTAGCTTTTGATAATGTGGACCACCAGGTAAAACTAAACAATCCACATCGCTAAAGTCATATGTGTTCATTGGAAACACACTCGAATAGGTTACGCCAAAACGACCTGTAACCTGTTCCTCATTGTTGACACCAATCATATCCACATCAAGTCCACCACGTCTAAGTAAGGCAATTGGACCCATAGCTTCTAATTCTTCAAATCCATTTTCTAACAAAACTGCAACTTTCACGTTCATCACCTCTTAAAATAAGTATACAACAGAGTATAATAATTGTGAAAGGTTGTGATTATATGAAAGAAACAAAAACAGAAGCCGTCTCATCGGCAATCCTATGCATTTTATCTGGCTTAGTCTTATGCATATTTAACGTCTCCATATTAACAACAATTACGCGAGTTATTGGATGTATCTTTTTAGTCATTGCGATTCTATTTCTATATACATATTTCAAGAAAAGAAATAGTACAACACTAACAACTCTTGTATTAGGCATATTCCTATTGTCTGTAGGCCTATATATGAGTTTTGAACCAAGAAAATTCATTAGTATTTTACCTATGCTTGTAGGAATTCTATTGATTATTAATTCCCTATCTCATTTTCAAAAAGTATTACTCTTAAAAGATAATGGTTTTGAACAATGGAAAGTCAATCTTGCCGGAGCTATCTTTATCTTAGTTGTCGGAATTGTATTACTTATGAAACCCATTCAATCCTTAGACTTTATTTTCTCTTTAACTGGATCCTTCCTTGTACTAAATGGAATTCTTATCTTTTTGGATCAATATTTCATCCAAAAAACGAATTTATAAATCGAAGCACACCCTGCTCATTATTTGTATAGTCGCTAATATATTTAGCGGCTTTTTTTGCCTGTGCACTCCCATTTTTCATCGCAACTCCATATCCACAAGATGCCAGTAGATCCACATCATTTCCATTGTCTCCAAAAGCCATTACACAATCTATGGAGGTATTTTTCTTCCTACAAATGAATTGAATAGCTTCAAGCTTCCCAACATCCTTCTTGCATAATTCAGTCCCAAGTCTTCCAACATCATAAAACCGATATTCTGGATGTTGTTTTAAGATTGATTTTTTTAATTTCAAGATTGGAAGTCCCGCAAAACACACCTTGTCATATAAAGGTACCTCTAAAGATATACTCTTTTCAAATTCAGTCTCTCTTAATGCTCTTATATAATGCACATTAAAAGGAATTACTGAAGCAAGCTTTTTTAATCCATTCATAAATGATATATCAAACATCGAATAACGACCATTTTGCCAAACATAACTAATCATATGATGTTTCTTTGCTTCTTCTATCAATTCTTTTACTTCATCTTTTGAGAGTCGCGTAAAACACTTTATTTCCCCATCTAAAAAATCATGTATTTCTAAACCGTTCGAACTTGCCACAAAACCATTGTATTCTCTTAGTTTTAGTTTTTCGATAACTTCATCCAACTCTTCATAAAACCTTCCAGTCACAATCCCAACTACAATACCTTTTTGTTCAAGTTCAATTATTTTATGAACTGTATCTTTATCAATATGTTTATGTGAATCATATAGTGTTCCGTCTAAATCAAAAACGACAATTTTAACCATTTTTTACCTCTTTGCTAGAAAACCTACTAAATATATATTATTATAATAGAAAGAAAAGGGGAATGTGAAATGAAAATATCAACTAAAGGACGCTATGCCCTTCGCTTACTTATAGATTTAGCTCAACATAATGATTCAGGCTTTATAACACTAAAGGATATTGCCGCAAGACAAAATATCTCAAAAAAATATTTAGAACAAATCGTTCCAATTCTTACAAAAAGTGGAATGGTTCAATCCAACCGTGGTTTTCAAGGGGGATATAAGCTTGCAAAAAATCCAGACCAAATCCTTGTATATGACGTATTAGTCGCAACCGAAGGTAATTTGTCTTGTGTTGCCTGCTTAGACTCAGAAGTAAATGTATGTCCAAGAAAAGAAGATTGTACTACACTTTATATTTATGAAGGATTAAATCAAGTGATTGAAACCTATTTAAAAGGAATCTCACTACAAGACATTTTAAATCGTGAACAAAGCTTTGATTATATAATCTAAGCTTTTCTTTTACTTTTTTTAAAGATAATATTACAATAATGGATAGGAAATGAGGTAAATTTATTATGAAAACTGAAACAAAATGTTTACATGCCGGATACGAGCCAAAAAATGGTGAGCCAAGAGAAGTTCCAATTTATCAAAGTACAACTTTTAAATATGATTCAAGTCTTCAAATGGGAAGATTATTCGATTTAGAAGACAGTGGATATTTCTATTCACGCCTTCAAAACCCAACAAACGATATTGTCGCAAGTAAGATTGCTGCTTTAGAAGGTGGTATTGCTGCTATGCTAACGTCAAGTGGACAAGCTGCCAACTTCTTTGCGGTATTCAACATTTGTGAAGCTGGAGATCACTTAATTGCTTCTAGTGCCATCTATGGTGGAACTTACAACCTATTTGGCGTAACAATGAAGAAAATGGGTATTGACTGTACATTTGTTGACCCAGAAATCAGTGAAGAAGATCTTCAAAAAGAATTCAAGCCAAACACAAAATGTGTCTTTGGAGAAACTATCACAAATCCAACTGTACGTATTTTCGATATTGAAAAATTCGCAAAAGTTGCTCATGCGAACGGAGTTCCATTAATCATTGACAACACATTCGCTACACCAATTATGTGTCAACCAATCCAATGGGGAGCTGATATTGTTACTCACTCTACCACAAAATATATGGATGGACATGCATCTTGTGTAGGTGGAGCCATTGTAGATAGTGGTAACTTCAACTGGCTAGAACATGCAGAAAAATATCCAGGACTAACTACACCCGATGAATCGTATCATGGTATTGTCTATGCTGAAAAATTTGGTAAATTAGCTTATATCACAAAAGCTACAAGCCAATTGATGCGTGATTTAGGATCAATCCAAGCACCTCAAAATGCATATTACTTAAATCTAGGATTAGAATCATTAGCTGTTCGTATGAAAGCACATTGTGCAAATGCACTAGCTGTGGCCAAATACTTAGAAGCCAATGAAGATGTTGCATGGGTTAAATACGCAGATCTTGAAAGTGATCCTCATCATGAATTAGCTAAAAAATATTGTCCAAATGGAACTTGTGGTGTATTGTCATTTGGATTAAAAGCCGATCGCGATCAAACTGAAAAGTTCATGGACAGCTTAAAACTTGCTTCTATTGTAACCCATGTTGCAGACGCCAAAACTTGTCTATTACACCCAGCAAGTCATACGCACCGTCAAATGAGTGAAGAACAATTAAAAGAAGCCGGTGTTGCTCCAGACTTAATTCGTTTCTCTGTAGGTCTTGAAGATGCACAAGACATCATCGACGATTTACAACAAGCTCTAGACGCCATGAAAGCATAGTCTTTTACAGAATGGAAAATTTCCATTCTGTTTTTTTTCGCGTATAATAAAGTGTATACAAAAAAAGGAGTTGTTTATTTATGCCAATCAACATACCCGATGCATTGCCCGCAAAAGACATATTAGAAAGTGAAAAAATCTTTGCGATTGAAGATAAAAGTGCACATAGACAAAGAATTCGACCATTAAAAATCGTGATTTTAAATCTAATGCCTAAAAAAATAGAAACAGAAACTCAGATTTTACGATTAATTTCAAAGAGTGCATTACAGGTCGACATAGATTTTATGATGGTAAAAAACCATGTTTCTAAAAATACAAGCCAAGATCATTTAGTCAAATTCTATACATACTTTGAAAAGTTAAAAGATAATTATTATGATGGAATGATCATTACAGGAGCTCCTGTAGAACATCTAGAATATGAAGACGTCGATTATTGGAATGAACTTGAAGAAATCATGGAATGGTCTAAAACGCATGTCTATTCCACATTACATATTTGTTGGGGAGCACAAGCCGGACTTTATTATCATTATGGAGTTCAAAAGCATATCTTGCCAGAAAAAGTATTCGGCATCTTCCCAGAACAATTAGTCGATGAATACGACTTTTTAACCAATGGCTTTGATGAAATCCACTATACGCCGCATTCAAGACATACGGCAATTGATGAAGAAGCCGTCAAAAAAGTGAAATGCTTATCTATTCTATCTAAAAATGATGAAATTGGTTCAAACATCATTGTCACAAAGGACTATCGTCAAATATTTATTTTAGGTCATTTAGAATATGGAAAAGAAACATTAAAAGATGAGTATTTTAGAGATTTAAAAGCCAATAAACCCATCCATATTCCATTTAACTATTTTCCCGATGATGATCCAGAAAAAGAACCAATCTTAAAATGGAGAAGCCATGCCAATCTTCTATATCGAAACTGGCTAAACTATGTATATCAATTGACGCCATTTGAAATCGAAGAAATTGGAAAAATAAAAGAACCCATTGGTACGGGTTCTAGAGAAGATCATGGCTATGCCAAGACTTTTACGAAGTAATTTTTTACTTCGTATTTTTTATTATTCCGCAAACATTGGAGTAGATAAATAACGCTCACCTGTATCTGGTAATAATACAACGATTGTCTTACCCTTATTTTCAGGACGTTTTGCGATTTGAATAGCGGCATATGTAGCAGCACCACTTGAAATACCTACTAACATACCTTCATTATGTGCAATCAAACGACCTGTTTCATAAGCTTGTTCATTTGTGACTGTAAATACTTCATCGTATACACTTGTATCCAAAGTGTTTGGAACAAAGCCAGCACCAATACCTTGAATACCATGAGGACCTGCATAACCTTGTGAAAGTACTGGACTTGTTGCAGGTTCAACCGCAATCACTTTCACATTTGGATTTTGATCCTTCAAATATTTACCTGTACCACTTACAGTACCACCTGTTCCAACACCGGCAACAAAAATATCAACTTTCCCTTCTGTATCTTTCCAAATTTCTGGACCTGTTGATTCATAATGAGCCTGAGGGTTTGATGGATTTTCAAATTGACTTGGAATAAAGCTATTTGGTATAGTGGCTGCCAATTCCTTTGCTTTTGCGATAGCCCCCTTCATACCAGTCTTTCCATCTGTTAAAACAACTTTAGCGCCATACGCCTTCAATAGGTTACGACGCTCTACACTCATTGTTTCAGGCATTGTCATAATAGCCTTATATCCCTTAGCCGCTGCAACAGACGCAATACCAATACCTGTATTTCCACTTGTTGGCTCAATCAATGTAGCTCCCGGTTTAATTTTCCCTGCTTTTTCAGCATCCTCAATCATTTTCTTTGCGATACGATCCTTTACACTTCCTGCTGGATTAAAAAATTCTACTTTCGCAACAACTCTAGAATCTAAACTTTCTTTTTCTTCAATATGTGTTAATTCTACTAATGGTGTATTTCCAATTAAATCTGAAATTGCTTTATATACTGTCATTTTCTTTTCCTCCTATTAAACAAATTCAATATTATTCATTTAAAGAGTTACAACATCGCTTCATAATCAGTACCTCCGCTCACTATTCCTAGTAACTTTATAGGCATTATAGGAGTTTGGCTTCCCATTGTCAACAAAAAATGATAGAAATTCATCTATCACTAATCCAATAATTCTATCCCATACTCCATCAAACACTCATTGGCTTCATAGACACTCTTATGATTTTCAATACAATAGATCAATAGTGCATCTCTTTTTACCTTTGGATACAACATCCCATTATTCGATAACGACAATAAGTTATTTGTCATACGCAAATCCAATCCTAAAGCTAAGCTTAACTGAATCACCTTATCTTTATTAGGAACCTTTGAACCATCAAAGATTTGATACCCATAATTTCTCTGTATAGTTGTCATTGATAAAACTTGCGCCTTAGTTACATGTTTAATTTCTAATATGTGATTTAAATACTTTGAAAAAGTTAAATTGTCTAGACTTTCCATCAAAGTACTTAATCCATCACTCTTTGTTTCTTGAATTGTTTTTAATAATTGATTTGTCTCTGCCATAATACTTATAATATACACAAGAAAGAGCAATTTATGAAGACTTTACAAATAATTAAACAAGATCAAGATAAAACTATTTCATTAGTAGAACATGAAACATCACACACTAAATATATCCAGAAAGAATTGAATTATTATGATAAAACACTTTATCAAACACTTCAAAAGATAAAGAATCCATATTTACCTAAAATTTTTGTAATACAAGAAAGTGACAATCATTTAATACTAATTGAAGAATATATAGAAGGTAAAACATTGGATCAACAATCCTTTTCAAAAGAACAAGTTAAAGACATCATGCATCAATTATGTGAATGTTTAGATGCATTACATAAGTTAAATCCACCTATTATCCATCGTGATATCAAACCAGAAAATATTATTTATCATGATAATAAGGTTACACTCCTTGATTTTGGCATTGCTCGTTTTCTAGATTCCAAGAAAAGTAAAGATACCCTTATCTTAGGCAGTGTTGGCTATGCAGCACCTGAACAATTTGGTTTTCAACAATCCAATCCGCAAACAGATATATATGCCTTGGGTAAATTAATGAACTACCTATTAAATGGTTCACTAGAACATCAAAACAATATTCCCTTTGATTTAAAACAAGTTATTTTAAAGGCAACACAATTGGATTATAAGAATCGCTATAATTCGGTTAAAGAAATGGATCTATCCATTCAACAAAAACTAGTTATTATTCCCCCTTTCAATAATGCTACTTTAAAATCCAAGATGATTAGCCTTGCATGGATTGCGTTTATACTTATGGTTGTAGTAGATATGCAGCCTGGTGAAACAATCCATAACAGCTTTATTAATAAACTGAGTTGTTTTGTGTTTATATATTTTGGTTTATTCCTTTACTACAACAAGAATTTATTCCATAAATACATGTCTAAAGTCCCTTGGCCAATCCTTTATTCTGTCATTTTCTTTCTATTTTTATGTCTAGACGTATGGTTTTTCATGTGGATTGATTCCCTAATTTAAATGTATGCTCATGGCATACCAAACATCTTTATATATTTCTTATACTAAAGAAAAAGAAATAAGGAGTATATATGAAAAAGGGTTTAAAAGTATTTTTAGGAGCCGCTATTGTCTTATCGGCTGTCGCATGTTCAACAACGAGTGATGAAGAGACAAAGACTAAAGAAACAAAAGAAAAAATAGTAGAAACAAAGGAAGATACAAGTGTTCCAAAAGAGTATCGTAATGCACTGCATAAAGCTGAAAATTACAGTAAAATGATGCACATGTCCAAACAAAGAATCTATGATCAATTGACTTCAGAATATGGAGAAAAGTTTGATGCAGAAGCCGCCCAATATGCGATTGATAATCTAAATGCGGATTATAATGAAAATGCATTAAAATGCGGAGAAAACTACAAAAAAACGATGCATATGTCAAAAGCTCGAATCTATGATCAATTAACTTCGGAAAACGGAGAAAAATTCACAGCTGAGCAAGCACAATATGCGATTGATAATATTAAGGGAGACTATTTAGAAGCAGCTTTAAAGTCCGCAAAGAACTATCAAGAAACTATGAACATGTCAAAAGATGCCATCTATGATCAATTAACTTCGGAATATGGAGAAAAATTCACAGCTGAAGAAGCACAATATGCCATTGATAATTTAGATGACTAATCTTATACTAAAGGCATGAAACTTGCTATATTATTTCCTGGAATTGGATATCACACAGATAAACCATTACTATACTATTCAAAGAAGATATTAAAAAATATGGATTATGAAATAAAAGAAATTCATTTTAAAAACCTAGACTTTGATTTAAACAAATCTAAAGATGAGGCATATAAACAAGCCAAAGACCAAATTCATAAATTCGATTTAAAAGCTTATGATTCCATTCTTTTTATCTCAAAAAGTATAGGTACTTATTGTGCAGCTAAACTTGCCCATGAATATAAGTTAACTGCCAATATCTATTTCACACCATTAGATTTTACTTTGGAATATCTTCAACAAAAAGATTTAGTGTATTCTGGAACCAAAGATCAGTGGGCTAACTTCGATAAGATTGAACACTATTGTATTTATCATCTTATCGAATTTCATAGTATTGTTGATGGGAATCATTCTTTAGAAACAGGAAATATTCAAACAGACATTGAGAATCTGAAACAAATCATGTATCGTATAGAAACATTTATCCACAGCTTATAAGGCTGTGGATATTTTTAATTGATCTTTTAGACGCTCAAAATAATTCATTTGAAATTGAATACGATCTAGCCATAATGCTTGTGCTGTTTGGGTTGTACACTTATAAGAAGCATATTCATTCAATGTTTGAAGCATCGAATCTACATATTGTATCTGTACTTCTAGAGATTGTTTACTAAATTGTACAGCTTCCAACGTTTCATATAGACGATAAGCTCCTACACGATCAATATTATCCGCTTCCTGTACACTTAAAGTAAACGCATTATATTCCCCATCAAAATCTGCTTTTAAATCTACATGAATCGCAATGGCATAACATATATCATGAATTCTTTCTTTAGGATAGTCAATCGATTCCAAAAATTCACGAACCATTTTACTTGATACCCTGCCATGATTTTGCCACTCATCCTGTGTTTTAAAAGGTGTACAATAGCTTACATCATGCAACAGACACGCAATCATTAAATCTTCTACATTCAACCCTTCTTTTTCAGCAATTTTCTTTCCAATATTTGCGACACGATACGAATGAGCCAAACGATATGTATCCTTTATTTTCAATTTCAAATAGTCTTGAGCCTTAACTAAGTACTCCATATATTCATTATACTATTTCTTTCAGAAAATTTCTGAAAAAAGCTTATGTTCATGGTATGATATATGAAAGGAGTTTTTTATTATGAAGTTAAATGTCGATTTAGAAAATCATTCATATCCAATATATATTGAAAGAAACGCAATTCAAAAAGTACATGAATATATTCCTGTATCAAGAAAAATTGCGATTATCACAGATACAGGTGTGCCTGAAAAATGGGTCAACATCGTAAAAGAACAGTGTCCTGATTCTTTTATATGCACTATTTTGCAAGGTGAACCATCCAAATGTTTTGATCAATATAAAAATCTTTTAGAAGAAATGATTTCACACAACATGTCTAGAAAAGATGCCATTATTGCACTAGGCGGAGGTGTTGTCGGCGATCTTGCAGGTTTTGTCGCCGCCAGCTATATGCGAGGCATTGATTTCTACAACATTCCAACAACCGTATTAAGTCAGGTTGATTCAAGTGTAGGTGGAAAAGTGGCCATTGATATGGGTTCCTACAAAAACATTGTAGGGGCATTTTGGCAACCTAAAACCGTTATTATCGATCCAAACGTATTATCTACACTTTCTCTTCGTCAACAACACAATGGATTATGTGAAGCTTTAAAAATGGGACTCATTTTAGATGATCATTTAGTCTCTCTATTTGAACAAGAAACAATAGATATCGATGCGATTATTACGCGTTCCATTGAATTAAAGCGAGATGTAGTTCAACAAGATGAAAGAGAAAGTAATCTTAGAAAAATTCTAAACTTTGGACACACCATTGGACACGCCATTGAATCTGCATATGGATTAAATACATATCTTCATGGAGAATGTGTGGCAATGGGTATGTTATTTTTTATTGAAGATAAAACATTAAAACAACGCGTATTAAACATATATAAAAAGCTAGATTTACCTCAAGTACCAAACTATGATACTTCCACATTATTAGAATATGTAACACATGATAAGAAAAGCAGTCATAATACAGTATCTACCGTTTTAGTTGAACAATCTGGTTCTTATATCATCAAAGAACTTTCTTTTAAAGAAATACAAGAAGTATTAGAAAGAGGACCTTATGAAGAATAATTTTGGTACAAATATATCTTGGACATTATTTGGTGAAAGCCATGGGCCTGCCATTGGTATTACGTTAGATGGTCTTCCTGCAGGCTTTAAGGTGGATATGGAACAAATTAAATCTGACATGGATAAGCGTAAGGCAACAGGTAAAATTTCAACACAAAGACACGAAGCGGATGAAGTTCATATTCTTTCTGGAATGTATAATGGCTATACAACAGGTACAGCTCTTACCATTCTAATTGAAAACCAAAACACAAAGTCAAAAGACTATTCTGCTTTTCATGGAAGATTGCGTCCTGGACATGCTGATTTTACTGCCTTTGAAAAATACAACGGATATCAAGACTATCGTGGTGGCGGACACTTTTCTGGAAGACTAACCGCATGCATTGTAGCTGCCGGAAGTATTTGCAGACAAATTCTGAAATCACAAGGCATTGTAATTGGATCACACATTGAAATCTTATATACGCTATCAGATATTCCTTTTAGTCAAGACTCTCGTGTTTTAGAAAAACAAATTCAAGAAGTCAATGATAAAACCTTTGCGGTTATAGATGATCAAGTCAAAGACCAAATGATTCAAGAAATTGAAAAAGCAGCTGCTGAAGGTGATTCATTAGGTGGTATTTTAGAAACTGCCATTATAGGCCTTCCTGCAGGACTAGGAGAACCTTTCTTTGATTCAGTAGAAAGCATTTTATCGCACTTAATTTTCTCTGTACCAGCCGTCAAAGGCGTTTCTTTTGGCGAAGGATTTGGCTTTGCGAAACTTAAAGGTTCTCAAGCCAATGATGCCTTCCGTTTTAATGATAAAATTGAAACCAAGACAAATCACAATGCCGGAATAAATGGCGGCATCACAAATGGCATGCCAATTTTAATCCATACTTGTATTAAGCCAACACCATCGATTTTTAAAACACAAGAATCTGTGGATTATCTTTCAAAAGAAAATGTGGATCTTAAAATTCAAGGAAGACACGACCCATGCATCTTGCACCGAGCAAGAATTGTTGTGGATAGTGTAGTTGCGTTTGGTTTATTAGATTTATATATGTCTAGGCTTGCCATTAAGCCACTTCAGGGGGATTTTGAATGAAAGTAAAAGTAACACCAAGTAAAGTACATGGAAATGTAAAGATACCCGCATCCAAATCTATGGCGCATAGAGCATTGATTTGCGCCTCATTAAGTGATGGTACAAGTCTTGTTTCTAATGTCACAAACTCAAAGGATATTGAAGCAACCGTTGGCTGCATGAAAGCTTTGGGTGCTATAATTAAACAAATCGATGAAACTACATATGAAGTAACAGGTACTAATCTTTTTAAACAAGAAGGAAATATTACGTGTAATGCGAATGAATCCGGTTCTACTTTACGCTTCTTGATTCCACTTGCTGCATGTACAAATGCCAAAGTTAAATTTTTAGGTCAAGGAAGATTGCTTCAAAGACCTATGGATGTATATGCGAATGGATTTAAAAAGCAAAACATTGAATTTAATCAATCCGATAATGAAATCATTGTGAGTGGAAATCTACAAGCAAAAGACTATGTTGTACAAGGAGATATTTCAAGTCAGTTTATTACAGGCTTCATGTTTGTCCTTCCATTATTAGATCAAGATAGTACACTAACAATTACTGAGCCTTATGAATCAAAGAGCTATGTAAATCTTACGATTCAAATGTTAGCGAAATTTGGCATTGAAATTTTGGAAACAAGTTCAAATTCATATTTAATAAAAGGAAACCAACACTATAAAGCACAAGACGTTTCTGTAGAAGGAGACTTTTCTCAACTAGCCTTCTTTGCGGTGTTAGGCACTTTAAACAATACTCTTTCATGCTCCAACATGGACATGTCAAGTAAACAAGGAGATAAAGCCATTTTAGATTGTATTCCTAGTTTTACAAGTGACAAGGATACGATCACATTCACAAAAAAACAACCTGCACCACAAACTATCGACTTATCTAATTGTCCAGATTTAGGGCCAATCTTATGTGTCTTGGCCAGCTTCACAAATGGCGAAACCAATATTGTGAATGCAGCTCGTTTACGCATGAAAGAAAGTGATCGTATTCTAGCTATGGAAACAGAATTAAAAAAATGGGGTGTAGATATTACTTCTACATTTGATTCCATTCAAATTCATGGTAAAGAACACTATAAATCAAATAGTACAGTAGAAATCTTTGGACATAATGATCACCGTATTGTTATGGCAATGACGGTATTTGGATTATGTGCAGGTTCCGAATGTATTATTGATGATGCTCAAGCCATCACAAAGAGTTACCCTACTTTCTTTGAAGACATTCAAAGCTTAGGTGGAAAGGTTGAGATTCTATGACAAATATTGCGATTATAGGACTTGGATTAATGGGAGCGAGTTTTGCGAAGAAACTAACACGCTTAAACTACAATGTTTATGGTATTGATGTTTCTAAACAAACGATTGATAAAGCCAAAGAATTAAAAATCATCATAGATGGTAGCACAAATCCTTTAGATGTCATTTCAAAGTGTGATACATTTATCTTCTGTTTATATCCAACTAAAATTCTTCCTTGGATTGAAGTCTATCAGAATGATATTCCTAAAAATTCATTATTAATGGATATTAGTGGTGTAAAGACAAATATTGTCAAACCCATTCAAGATGTATTACGAGAAGATCTTGAATTATTAAGCATTCACCCCATGTGTGGTAGAGAATCTCGTGGTATTGAATTTAGTGATGAAACTATTTTTAAAGGTTCAAACTTTATTCTTGTTCCTACTCAAAAGAATAAAAATGAAACAGTTGAAGCTGTAAAAGAATTAGCTAATAAGATGGAATTTGGTAGAATCTGTACTCTATCCATTGAAGAGCATGATAAAATGATTGGCTTTTTATCTCAATTAACCCATGTCATTGCGGTATCTTTAATGAATACACATGATAATGCACATCTTGTAGAATATACGGGAGATAGCTTTCGGGATTTAACGCGTATTGCGAAAATCAATGAAGATTTATGGACGGAACTCTTCATTATGAATAAAGATATTTTATTAGATGAAATCAACCAGTTTATCGATTCGATCTCTCACTTTAGAGATTCTTTAGAACAAGAAGATACACAAGAAATGAAACGTCTATTCATTCAATCCACAAAGCGTAGAGATAAATTTAATAAAACCGATGCGAAGAAGAGATAATACTCTTCTTTTTTTACACTTTTTTTGGCATAATAAAAAGTGGAGGTTTTACAAATGAAAACGAATACATTAAAAAGCTTTTTAACTATCACACTTGCCATGTTTATCATCAGTGTCGCCATATATTTCTTCTTAATTCCTAGTGAAGTTATCACTGGAAGTGTTACTGGTTTAGCTATGGTTTTAGCTAAAATCACAAGCCTATCTATTTCTACACTTACCTTTGTGATCAACGCCTTATTGTTGATTCTAGGTATCGTCCTAATTGGTAAAGAGTTTGGGGCAAAAACGATTTATGCCTCTTTATTATTACCTTTATTTCTAGCCGTATTTGAAAGAATCTATCCAAACAATATTTCTTTAACACAAAATGCTGTTTTTGACATGGCTACCTATACATTGATTTTAGCATTTGGACAAACCATTCTATTTCGTGTAAACGCATCGAGTGGTGGAACAGATATTATTGCGAAAATCGTCAATAAATATACACATATGGATTTAGGCAAAGCTTGTACATTAGTTGGTCTACTCATTTGTACAACAAGTCTAATTGTATATGATATTGGTGCTTTAGTGGTTGGTGCATTGGCAACACTAGCCAATGGTCAGGCTGTAGATTATTTTATTGATGGTTTTAATAAGAAAAAGAAGATTTGTATATTATCCAAAGAATATGAAGTCATTCAAGATTATATAATGAACACATTAAAGCGTGGTGTTACTTTATATTCGGCAAAAGGTGGTTATGATAAGACAGAACATACAGAGCTTGTCACAATCATGGCTACAAATGAATATAAAAAATTACTATATTATCTTCAAGAAAGTGATATTGAAGCTTTTGTAACAGTATCAACAGTTAATGAAGTCATCGGTACTTGGAATAATAAGAAAAGAGTCGAAAAGCTTAGATAAATTTAAAGACATCCCAAAGCAGGATGTCTTTCTTATTTCTCGGCAAATACCCAATTTTTTGAGGCATCATCAACAAGTGTGGGTAGACATTAATCAAATTGTATAAACATTGACT